>Ga0129298_10000298_pt1 | contig 19021 bp, 20 predicted proteins | sample I19B2metaG_FD_94707 | JGI IMG/M metagenome (GOLD analysis project Ga0129298, IMG submission 94707) | Lake sediment bacterial and archeal communities from Gulf of Boni, Indonesia to study Microbial Dark Matter (Phase II) - ​I19B2 metaG | ecosystem: Environmental > Aquatic > Freshwater > Lake >... | reverse complement strand
GTCTCGGGGGTATCGAGCTGAGTCAAAAGGATCGAAGAGCCTCTTCATTTCAAGGAAATCTTCTCGGTTTTTCACGAAGAAGTCAAGGTATGTGTCCATTGAAGGCCTTGTTCCTCTGGTGGTTCCCTCCTTCAACGCTCTTCTGATACGGCCCCACCTATCCCTCTCGATGACATACCGTTCGTTCTCTTGAATCGTCCTTTCGAGGCTAGGCACTGGTCCTAGGTCCAGGGGGATGAAATCTCTTCTGTCGAGCCCAGCGAACCTCGGTTCGCCTCTGAACCAGTCGCCTCTCAGTTCGCACTCAAGCAAGCCTTCGTGGAGCCACCTCTCGTACGTCTGCCCCCAGATGCCAACCTCCCAATACGGGTATCTGTCAACCTCTCGAAACCTCACACATGCCAGAAACCGCTCACGGTCGTTCATATCGGACACCTCTGTCGCTGACAGCTGTTAAAAGGCCTAGGAAAACTTGGAGCTTAACGCTTTGTTCTCTTCTATCTTCGTCCATTCATGCGCACGCCTGCACCGTGTAGAAGCCTGGCATTCAACCGTCGAAGGGGACTCGCGGAACTCACAGTTGACTGCCAGCCCTTTTGAGGCTTCACCTTAAGTGCGTCTTCGTTTCTTCGGTTGATTTTCCAAGAGAGAACGCGCGTTCTCGATGAGCTTGGAAGCTTTCTCACCTGAAACGCCGAGCGCCTTGGCTATCTCGTCCGGGTTGGAGGCTGCGAGCTCCTCAGGGTCTCTTATGCCTGCCTCTTTCAGTTTTACGGATGTCTTCTGGCCGATGCCCTTCACCTCAGTAAGACCTTTCCTAACCTTGGCGGATGCGACCGCAGGCTTTACCTGCAAGACCGCGCGAGCTCTCTCAACCACAAATTCTTTTTCCTGCTTCGCTCCTCCCTTCTCAAGGAAGAAGAAGTTGAACACATGGAAGAGCAGGGTTGCTACGAGTCCAGCAGATGCGGTGACGAGCACGGCTCCCTCCATCTTCATAGTTCCATCGGCAGCAAACAAGAAAACTTGCACCAGGTCATTCACGCCAGATGTTCTACCCAAGAACAACTCATACATTCTGACAGTCTGGCACGACCAGAACAATTTCAGGATGCAAAACTGGAAGAAAAAGGCGAACCCGAAATATGCTAGAGAAAGCAGAGTACGTACATAGGTGAAATTGTAGTCTTTAAGAAGTCTTACGGCGGAAAAGATTCCTATGAAGGAGAATATCGTAAGGACAGCCCAGGTTGTCTGTCTCCTCAACTCCCATCCTATCAGTTCTCTAAGGAACGATGTGTCGGTATCCATTTGAGAGCCGAATATGTTCTGCTGGTTGAGAAAGAGGATCACGTAAAGGAAAACCGAGAATACTAGCCATATGCCCAGAAACCCAACGCATGCAATGGCTCGGCTAGATCTCCTCTTGTCCAAGGAAGTGACCGTATATAGAGTTGTGTACAAGCCCTTTTATGATTTTCCAGGCTCTTGCTATCTCCCACGCCAGTGCATGCATGCTACCTCTTCCTAGCCAAATGGACTTCGGGTACTGACGGAACGTTCATAATCCTAATAATTCACTCAGCCTCTCTTCTGTTTTTGACATTGACCAAGCAGAGATAGGTGTGGGATAGACCGTTGGGACTATTTAGGAAAGAGAAACCCAAAGACCTCGGACAGGCTAGCGAGGAACAAAGAGAGGAAGGCGAGTGCGATGCTGCGCAGTACGTGGACAGACTGGAAGAGGAAAAGGAGGAGCCTGTCAAACGGAAGGAGTGGGTAGAAAAGAGGGAACCAGAAACCCAAAGCACCAAGAGTCTCCAAGAAATGTCCATGCCTGAACTGTGGCAAAAGGCCATCAGCTTGGGAGTTTCCAGAAAAGGAAGCAAAGAAGAGCTGATGAAGAGGATACTGCAGGCCCAGAAAAGCCAGGCAACAGATCTTTCTGAAGAGACTGACATACTTGGAGTCTTGGAACAGCTGAGGACTGAGCTGAAAGCATTTGAGAAGATCAGGGAAGGAATAAAAACAAAGGTCGAATCGACCTCGAAACTGGTTCCACAACTCAATGAGAGGAAAGAGCTTCTGGAGAAGGAGATTCAAGAGCATGAACAGAGGATTTCGGAGATAGCTGACTTGCTCCCTAAGCTCGAAGGCAGAAAGGAGAACCTCCGAGAGGATGTTCAGCGGAAACGGCAGGAGATAGAAGCGCTGGAAAAAGAGATCCGCGAGCACAGTGACAAGATCTCAGAGATATCAGGTCTGATCCCCAAGCTTAGCAACAACAAGAGGAAGATTCAAGAGAGCATGGAGCTGAAGCAGAAGGAGATCTCCAGAATCAGCGAACAAATCACTCAAATCCTAAGTGTACAGAAGTACGGCATAGACCTGGTGAGCACATTGGTCTACGCCAACCAGAAGAGCAAACAATAGCCCCTAGCAATTCACAAGAGTCGCTGAAGTAACCAGCCAACCTACACTTAATGTCCTTCATGATGCCAAGAAACGCCGATTTCAGCGCTATTCCTTGTTCTCAGTAGACAGAATACCTCGAGCTCCATGGAGCAGAGTCTTGAGATTCTCGTCGTTGCGAGGAATATCCTTCTCTGTCTCTTTCTCTTCCTCTTTCTCTGTGGTTGTCTCTTTAGGTTCGAGTTGCGCAAGTTTCGAAAGTCTTTCAGTTACCCTGTCCAGTCTTTCCAGGAGATCATTCAGGTTTTTCTCATGGTCCGTAAGAGCAGTCGCTAGAAGGTCCAGATAAGCATAATTGCCGGGTTTATCTTCCTTGCCCTGCACATTCATCCCATCTTTTTGAATATGTGTCTCGGGGGGGTCATATTAAGGGTTATGAAGAAACAGAACAGAAATGTGCTTTATAGTTCTCAATAGGATTAGTTCTAAGGATTTTAAACCAGTCGCCTTCTTTGGCGTAGGAATCCTCACCATTCCTCAGCGAGAACTCAAGAAAATAGAAGACATCTTAGCCGTCGAAGACATCCTTTGTGACAAGAAATACTCTCCCGCTTGAACACCCAAAAACCAATAAGAGGAAAGGCTTGACCTTTGCCGAAAAGAACGTAGAAAGCGGGGGCAAAAATACGCCAACCCTCTGTGTGTGGTGACAACCATCTCGCGAGCCTTGACGATCATCGCGGTTGCTGACTTCTCTTCCTAGGCAGTTTGGCGAAAACGTAGAATGTCGCTGCTATAACGTATGTTGCGCAGAACGCTAGAATCAAGGCGTTGATGTCCAATCTTGTCACCTACTCTTCTGAAGCCAAGACCCAGAAGCGTCTGCAAATCCGTCTTCGCCGCTTAAAATGGTTGTGAACCGTCAGTCCAAAGAGCCTCAAAGCATGCTTAAGCATGGCAAAGTTTGCGTGAGTTTGACCATGGGTGAAGATACATTCTTCTGTCTTTCAGGGATATCGATACTCTGAGAGTTTCAGACAGGACTTGGCTCAGCTTTTGATATGTTTATAAACACGGGGCTAACCATATTCTGCGGGAGGACCTTGCCAACAGAAAATAGAACCTTCCTTGCCTTCGGGCAAATCTGCCTAGGAAAGACGGGGTTCGTATTTCCTGATACCTCCAGAGGAAGATAAGTGAGGCTCACCGATCCTTACGGAAGACCGATGGAAAGCATGCGTGTAGCAGTAACACAGAGATGTAACCTTCACTGCTTCTACTGCCATCAAGAAGGCGAACTCCCGGACAACAACGTGGAGATGACGCCTGAAGAGATACAGAGGATCGTCACCGTGGCAGCTCCGTTCGGCGTCGAGAACGTGAAGCTGACCGGCGGTGAGCCGCTCGTGAGAAACGACATTACAGAAATTGTCAGCAGAATCAGAGAGGTGCCTGGAATCAAAGAGGTCTCGATGACGACGAACGGAGTCCTACTCGCGGAGCACGCCGAATGCCTGAAAAAATTTGGTCTCTCAAGGGTCAACGTAAGCTTGGATACGCTGGAACCGAAGAGGTTTGCACAGATAACAGGAGCGGCTGGCATGGAGGCTGTCCTCTTGGGCATAGAGAAAGCCGTTGAAGCGGGCTTGCAGCCTCTCAAGGTTAACATGGTTCTCCTCAAGGGGGTGAACGAGGACGAAGTGTCTGGAATGATCGACTTCGTGATGCAGAGGGGCTTGATCCTCCAGATTATAGAACTTGAGTCGCCAGATGAAGGCGAGCTATACAAGAAGTATCATGCTGAATTAGATGTCGTTGAAAGCTATCTCAAGGAGAAGGCTGAGAGCATAACCGTCCGACGTATGCATCACCGTAGAAAGTATCGTCTGCCAAATGGCGGCGAAGTGGAGATCGTCAGACCCATGCATAACACGGAGTTCTGCAGGTACTGCAATAGGATACGCGTAACCTCTGATGGAAGGCTAAAGCCATGCCTTTTCAGAAATGACAACCTCGTGGACATCCTGAGACCCATAAGAGAAGGCGCCTCAGAGGAAACCTTGAAGAACCTTCTCCTAGAAGCCGTGCAACGGAGAGAACCCTACTTCAAGTAAGCCTCGCGGTAGACCGACCTGCTTTAAGCTTTTTATGATAGCTACCTGAAGCTCTTAGTCACCGAAGGGGAGCCATATGTCCAAAAAGGTCAAGTTTGGGATTGTTGGAACTGGCGTTGGCGCTGGTTTCTGTGCCCAGGGGTTCTCGATGCTGGCCGATGCCGGCGTAGCTGAACTCGTAGCTGTCACGAGCCAGAGGGAAGAGAGAGCTAGGGACTTTGCGTCCAGATGGGGTTTGAAACTCTGGTACACAGACCACGAGGAGATGCTTAGGAAGGCGGACATAGACGCCGTGATCATCAACGCGCCGCATTACCTTCATCACACGATTGCCCTAGACGCCATGAACGCGGGCAAACACACGTTGGTGGACAAGCCTATGGCAATAAACCTCAGAGAAGCCGACGAGATGATCGAGACAGCTGAGAAGAAGGACCTGAAACTGGGCGTCATCCTCCAATCTAGATTCGACCCAATCTTTAGGAAGGTTCAAGAAGCAGCCAAAGCAGGAAAGCTGGGCCGTTTGATCCTTGGAGAAGCAGTTGTGGAATGGTACAGGACGCAAGAGTATTACGATTCCAGTTCGTGGCGGGGATGCTGGGCGACCGAAGGGGGTGGGGCGTTAATCAACCAAGCGATCCACACCATCGACCTGCTCCTATGGATATTTGGAGCACCGAAACATCTATGGGCCCAGATTGGCACGTTCTCGCATAGGACAGAGGTGAAAGACCTTGCGGTGGCAGTCATTCGATTCGAGGATGACGCCTTGGGAGTCGTTCAAGGTAGCACAGCCACTTATCCGGGGTTGCCGACAAGACTGGAGATTCACGGAACTAGAGGGACAGCCATAGTGGAGGGAGAGATGCTCAGAAGATGGTCTGTGATCGGCGAGAAAGAGACCATCACTGAAGAACCAAAAAAGGGTCTTCAATCTTGGGCGAGTCCTGAGCTTGCCCCGGCTGCCAATCATGCCTCCATGATCAAGGACTTCGCTCAAGCAATTCTAGAGGATAGAGAACCCTCTGTTAACGGTGCTGAGGGCAGAAAATCTTTAGAACTGATCAGGGCAATATACAGATCAGGCGAGACACGCAGCGTAGTGGATTTCCCATTGACGGAGTGAAGACGCCATGAAGATCTTCGTTATGACAGACCTAGAAGGAGCAACTGGAGTAGCGGGAGACTGGAGTGACTTCAACCCCGGAGGCAGGGAACACGAATCCGCCAAGAAATTCTTGACATGGGATGTGAATGCAGCTATCCATGGCGCCATGGACGCTGGAGCCGTTGACATTGTTGTTCTCGACGGTCACGGGGCAGCCTTCAGCATAGTATTGGAGGAATTGGATCCGAGAGCAGTACTCATAAGAGGCAGAAGGCTGTTGGAGCTTGAGGGTTTGGATGAGTCCTTCGATCTTATGCTCGCCATCGGAGCTCATTCCATGGCTGGTACGCCAAACGGGATTCTGACCCACACCCTTTCGCATTCCGGAATCGACAATATCTGGCTAAATGGGAAACTGGTCGGAGAGATAGGCCTATGGGCTGCCTTGGCAGGACACTACAGCGTAGCCTTAGGTCTATTGACAGGCGATCTAGCCGCAGTTAGGGAAGCCGAAACTCTCTTGGGCAAGATTGAGGCAGTAGCTGTCAAAGAAGCTACCAGCCGATTCGCCGCCAAATGCCTTCATCCCCAAGTATCGCAGAAGCTCATACGCGAAGCAGCCAAGAGAACAGTAATTAGAGCCGAGGAGTTCAAGCCCTACAGGCCCGAGATGCCCACAGAGCTCAGCGTGCAATATCATGATAGCGACAGAGCCGAGATAGTGTCAAAAAGGAAAGGTGTGACCCGAATAGATGGAAGAACAGCCTCATTCCGAGGCGACAACATGCTGGAAGTCTATGCTGCGCTCCTCACGTGAGAGTTGCGCCTCACGACTCCTAGGCAGAACTCATCCTACTCTGACGACGTTTTCTGCCTTTGTTTTGCCGCTTCTATAACCGAGGCAAACGAGAAGATCATATCGCTCTCTAATCTTGAGCAGTAGCCTAAACATCGCGGGGAGCTCGTTCCGTTCGAGGTTCAGCCGCGGAGACCTCACTCTCAGGAGCTGGCAACATCGCTCTCCACGGGCATCTCATGGCCCAGTTCGGCGGGTCCCTCTTGCTCGTGCACTGTTGGCTCTTCTGCCTCAAGATCTTCTTCGCCCTCGACCCCTATCGGGTCCGAGCCTCCAGCCGCCTCCGCCAGTTCTTCTTGCGCTTTCTCTGAGGCCGTGATGTCAGCAGATTGGGAGGTTGTCCTTGACACGGCATTCTTGATGTCGTCTAGCTCTTGTCTCGTGGCTTCAAGACCCAGAAGGATAGCATTGTTCTGTCTCTCATATGCCTCGTCGTCCACATCCCCAGCAGCGTGATGAATCTCCAAGCTTGCAAGGAACACCTCAAGCGTGTTCAACTGGCTCTCCAGTTCTTGCGTTCTCGCCGTCATCTTGTCCTTGAGGCTCTTGAGGTGATCTTCCAGGTCGGCTATTGCCTCTCTGAGCTCCGACTCTAGGTAGTCATAAGTCGATCGGGAAATCTTGTCCGACGTAAGCAGATTGTCCAAAGCCTGCTTCTTCTTCTTCGCCACATCGAGTTCTCTCGTAACTAGCTCGAAAGAATACTTCCACAAACTCAATTCAAGCACCTTTGTAGAGTGTTTGAGAACGGGAAAGATAACATTTGCCATCACGCACATATATATGATGATGTTAATGACGCCTTCTTCGATCCTCCAATGCGGGCAAAGACCTTCAATAGTCTTGAGCCAATCAGATCATTCTGCTTCCATTCTGTTATCCGCATATAGCTAGACTCCGCTCGGCAAATATCGGCGAGTAGGTATAGTGAGTCTTCGATACCGTTTATACTCAGCAATCTCGGTATGCATAGCAGCGAAAAATTTATATATGTTCATACACGAATAAATATGCGGTGAAAATATGCTCGGGACCGTACATGCTGACAAGAGAAGACTGGTCAGGCATCTCCGTAGAAGAACCATAAAGAACTTCATGGACATTCTCATCCTGTCAATGCTTAGAGCGGCGCCATTGAGCGGCTACGACGTGATCACATCCATCTTCACCAAGTTTGACTTCCTCCCAAGTTCAGGGTCGGTCTACTCTCTGCTTTACGCTCTTGAGAGGGAAGGACTTATACAGGGCGGATGGAACGGAAGGAAAAGGGTCTACACGCTTACCCAAAGGGGCGAAGAGATCTCGGAAACAGCCTTAACCTTACACTTGAGAATCGAAAGTATGATGAGAAGTCTGCTTGCAGACGGTTACCTTTGACCTCGCAACGATCAAAGCTGGCGAGGCCAAATTCAACATTAACTATATAAACATCCTTATGGGATTAATGAAGGATACCGAGAGGTGCGCCTCTTAATGGGAGAAAGAGTTCCGGCTGTCAAGGTTGTGGATATTCACAAGGTTTACCACCTTAAAGGTGAGGAGGTCCATGCTCTACGAGGCATATACCTGGAGATTCCACACGGTGAGTATCTTTCCGTCATGGGTCCTTCAGGTTCTGGAAAGACCACCCTTTTCAACATGATTGGAGGGATAGATCGGCCGACAAAGGGCGATATATTTATTGATGGGGTGGATCTCTCCAAGATACCTTCTAAGGCCATGGCATGGCTGAGATGCCAGAAGATTGGCTACATCTTTCAGACCTTCAACCTCATACCGGTCCTTTCGGCTATGGAAAATGTAGCCTTGCCTATGACTTTCCTGGGAGTGTCTAAGGAAGACCGACAGAAGAAGGCAGTAGAACTCCTGAACCTTGTCGGTCTGGGCGACCGGGTTGACCATCGGCCAACCGAGCTGAGTGGCGGCCAGCAGCAACGGGTGGCCATTGCGAGGGCGTTGGCAAACGATCCTGCCATAATCCTTGCCGATGAGCCCACGGGAAACCTAGACCTTAACACTGGCTTCGCTATTGTCCAGCTTCTGTACCGTTTGAAGGCTGAGCGAGGCACCACTATTATCTGTGCAACTCACGACTTGAAGATGATTGACATCAGCGACAGGGTTGTGTTCTTGAGAGACGGAACCGTGGAGAACATCGAGCAGAGGCGTGGTCTCGTTTTGACAGCGGAGGAGTTCAGGGCTTAGGAAGGGTGAAGGTGTTGACTGAAAGCTCTGAAGGCATTCAGTGCCCATGCGGAAGGACAATTGAGGATCCTGTAGAATATAAGGTGCTTTACCTGAAGCATGAACTAAAGGAGATTGACATCCTCTGTCCCAACGATTCCTGCTACTTAAGGGAGCTTGGGTATCTCAAGTTCGACCTTAAGGAAGGCAAAGCAACATTCAAGGAAGCCTCTTTCTATCCGCCTTTTGTCACCTGGAACGCTGGTCGCTTAGGATTCGAGAGCGTGGAGAAGCTTCTGAAGTCTCATCTCAAAAAGATCGCGGAAAAAATCGACTGGAAAAGACTGAGCAAGCAGGAATGAGGGACCCACATCTCTAGGGCTTTCCCAGCTGCCCGCCAAGAGGCCGTATCCAGGTCTGGATTACTGAAGATAAGAATCGGTTTCCTCCTTGCCCCCACCTAAGGCGGAACCTGCAAGCAGTAACTCACTCAAACGGACAAAACCATACAGAAAGGGACGTTTGGTTGCCTGGACTCTGCTTACCGAAAAAGTACATCGAATTCCAGGAAAGGCTTGCTGCCCAAGACGCCAATCTGTCCGCGGGAAATCCTTCTTGTCGCCCCGTTGCTCTTTCTAGGTCACTTCAATAGACTCCATCGCCTTCGAGAAGTACTGGAGAACGCTCTTCCCCTTCTCGGTAATCTCATAAGATTTGTGGGTACCTTCCATCTTGACCGCGATCAAGCCTTGCTCAGCCAAGGAATCAAGAACCTCCATCAAAGGCTTCCAAGAGAGATTGGTTCTGTACATTATCCTTGTGGGCTTGTATGTGCCTTTCCTTACTGCTTTCAAGACATCGAGGTATATCTCTAGCTTGGACCTTTTCGATGTCATTTCTTCTTCCTCACCGTCAGAAGAGTAATGTCGGACAATATTAAAGGGTAGTGAAAGGACAATCTGAACGCTAAGTCTGACCGTAGAATATGTGCCCAAAACCTTGACCGATGTTACTAGGAGGTTTCTTTGACGAAGCTACTGAGATTCTCGTATTCTTGCAGAAACCTCCTCCCTCTGTCGGTTACTTGGAAGAGCTCCTTCCGGCCCTTCTCAAGCGAATCTACGAGACCGCGGGACACCAGGTATCGCAGATATTTCAGGAGCTGTTCGTAACTGAGGTTGCACTTGTACAGTATTCTTGTCTTACCCGCGGGTTTTCTGCAGACCGAAAGGATAGCGTAGATAATCTCGAGCCGTCCCCTATTCACGAAAACCGGTCCCATACCCAATTCCCGACCGGGCTGACTTAGCCCCTTGAGTCGGGGTTAAGATTACCACGAGTTCTTATAAGACATGTTAAGTTGCGGTCAATAAGCGTTCTTCCGATTGGAAATTAATAGGAGGGCTATGAAGTTTTGCTAGTGCCCACTGTCCAAATTGCATACCTACGATGCGAAGTCGACGGCAGAAGGCGAAGGTCAACCGAGATACTTTCCCGCCCAACCTATGCCCAGTTCTTCAAGTTTCGTCTCAGTTGGAACTCCCTTCTCATCCCATCCCATCATTCCATAGTATAGGCTTACTGCTTTCCTGAAATTATCGGCGTCCACGGCGGTGTTGGAAAGGGGTCCCATTGTTGCGGGTTGGAAGAACCTTTCAGGCAACCAGTCGTCTTCCCTCCCAAATCCTTCTCGAATGTTGAAGATTCTAGCCATTGTAGTAACCCTTTCGCCGACTTTCATGAGCTCCCAAGCCGTCGTGTTCCAACCTGTAACAGCCCTTGTGATCTCTGTCTGCTGCTGATAGTCCCACGGCAGGAAGTTGCACATTAAGAGGCAATTGTCGACGACTCGCCAGTTGACAACGTACATCAGAGCCCTGACTTTTCGGGGTCCAAGGTCTTCCAACGGAATCGGCTCCAAAATACCCAACCCAGAGTATGACCCTACCGCTGTGGCTAACCCCATATCGTGTAAGTTGTGCTGATGGTCAGCGCCAGTCGGTGAAACAGCATAGCCCAGCCCTAAGGAGCGTTTCAGCCTAGGTTCATGCATAGGCACCTCTTGCCCCTTAACGTGCACAGCGAATTTCTCCGCGCCTTTTCCAATCCTTTCAGCTGCCCTCCTTACTCCCTCCGCCAGAATATCGCCTAATCCTCGCCGCTGAACAGTCCTTCTCACCATTTCCACCATAGCCTGAGCGTTGCCGAATCTTAAGTTGAGCCCCTCAGTGTCTTCATCTGTAAGAATTCCCTCTTCGTAGCATTCCATCGCAAAGGCTATGACCGCACCTGTTGAGATCACATCCACAGAGTTCCTATTGCAAATCTCGTTCGCCTTAGCTACAGCTTTCAAGTCGTCTATGCCGCAGTCAGAACCCAATGCGGCTAAAGCCTCATATTCGGGTCCCCCATATTTCGGGTCAACTGGCCAAGGCGCGTCAACCTTGACAACTTTCTTGCACCTAACCGAACAGGCATAACACCCTTCCATGCCTATCCTTACGGTTTCCTTGATCGTCTTAGCGTCCAAGGCGTCAGCATTCGGGAAATCTCCATCCCTGAAGTTGCGGGTTGGCAAGTTGCCTGAAGCAGCATAGCCATCCATGTCTCCTCCTGTTCCATAGTTGTGCGCCCACCCCGCAACCTCCTCCATGTTCTCATTCAGCCAACTCGTCAGCTCCCGGAGTTTCTGAGGGTCGCTGATGTCCAGCTTTTTCTTGTGACCTCTTACGGCTATGGCTTTGAGATTCTTCGACCCCATGACAGCGCCCATACCGGTCCGTCCCGCAGCATCTCGCAGATCGTTCATCACGCATGCATAACGCACCAACTTCTCTCCTGCAGGACCGATTGAGGCGATGCGGATGAGCCGATCTTTGAGTTCATCACGAATCAAGCTCTCTGTATCACCAGTTTCCCTACCCCACAAGTGATAGGCATCCCTAAGTTCAGCCTCTCCGTCATGTATCCAAAGGTACACAGGCTTGTCAGACTTGCCCTCGAAGATTACGGCGTCGAAACCTGCGTGCTTCAGCTCCGCACCCCACAATCCGCCGACCTCCGCTTCACCGAAACCTCCTGTCAACGGGGACTTGGCGCCGACACTGTTCCTGCCATTCCCAGGTATAGGAACACCTGTAACTGGTCCAGCTGCGAAGATCAGCCTATTCTCTGGACCAAGAGGGTCTGTGCGAGGGGCAAGTTCCGTGAGAAGGTAATATGCGACGAAACCTTCACCGCCAATGTACTTGCGGTAGAATACGTCGTCCAGCTGCTCGATTCTGATATGGCTGCTTGATAGATCAACTCTCAAAATCTTCCCATTGTAACCCAATGGCAACTTCTTCACCTTCCCGCTTTATCTAGTGCGGCTGCACGCTCCTGACCCTTTGACGGGGAGCCTTGTTCACTCAGAAATGTGATGCCAGTCCTTAAAGTTTTTCATTCATCAGTACTATCCGTTAGTTCGCAGTAGAGAATCGAGATTTCGATAGGATTGATTCCCAAAGGTTTCAAAGCCTCTGACTTATGGCGACAGGATGGAAAATCTTTAAAAGGTAAGGTACACTATGAATGGTATATCTGAGGGATAGCGATGAGTTCGAAGAAGAAGGCTCAGAGGAAGGAGACTCCAAAGAAAGAAGCGCCAGAGATGAAGCCGAATGAAGCGATCGGAAAGGTAGGGACGATCAAGTTTCCAGTCAGTGAAGCTTTCCGCTTTGCCCTCGAAAGCATCAGAAAACGTTTCACAAGAGCTCTCATCACAGCGCTCTCGGTTCTCTTGGGCATCGCCTTCATGGTCACAATACTTACGATGGGTACAATACTCACCAACGTTGGCGAACGACCGCCGGAATCGTATCAATTGTGGATGGTCATCATCGCCCTACTTGTGTGTGGCGTTGGTATTGTCAACTCGATGCTGATGTCGGTCACTGAGAGGTACAAGGAGATCGGTACAATGAAATGTCTCGGCGCAACCGATACGAACGTTCTAGAGATATTCCTGATCGAAGCACTCCTCCTCGGGCTGCTTGGCGGCGTAGTCGGAGCCTTTGCGGGTTGGGTTGCAGCAATAGGTATATTCGGTTTCCAGTTCGGAATAGCCGGGGTCTTTCCCGCAGAAAACCTCGCGGTGATCATGGTTAACTACCTAACCTATATTGGAGAGGCAATAGGCATAGCGGCACTATTGAGCGTAGGCGCCGCGGCTTATCCCGCCTTCTATGCGGCGAGGCTTAACCCCGCAGAAGCCCTTAGGTACGAAGTGTGATACACGCAGAAACCGGAGCGGCAAGATAGGAGAGCTGAGACTACAGCTCCCTATGTCCTGCAATATTAAGGAAAAGGAACTGCTTTCGGGTTTTGGCTCACTTTCTTCCCTATTCTGCCGCTCTTACGTAGACTTCTGCTCTTGTCTCGTAGCGGTCGACAAGCCCGTCGCGTAGATAGACGATCCTGTCGCTGACGTCAATCATCTTCAGGTCATGTGTCGCGGCGATGATGGTTACTCCTTTCTCCTTGTTCATTTCCCTCAAAAGAGTAATTATCTCCAGCCCGGTGTGCAAGTCTAGGTTTCCCGTAGGCTCATCAGCAAGCACTATCACCGGGTTGTTTGCCAACGCCCTCGCAATGGCAACCCGTTGCTGCTGACCGCCGCTCAGCTCTGCGGGCTTGTGATTCAGCCTTTCCCCGAGCCCAACGGATTCGAGTATCTCTCTTCCCCTTCTGATCCGTTCGTCCCTGTCTACGCCTGCAAATATCATCGGCAATGTCACGTTCTCGATGGCTGTGAGGACTGGTATGAGGTTGAAGGTTTGAAAAATGTAGCCGATCTTTCGGCATCTCAGCCAAGCCAGCTCGTAGGCGTCCAGCTTTGCGATGTCAACGCCGTCGATGAACACTCTTCCCCTTGTCGGCCGGTCTATTCCCCCAACCATGTTAAAGAGGGTGGTCTTTCCGGAACCTGAAGGACCCATGATAGAGATGTATTCGCCACGCTTGATCCTTAGATTGACCCCGTCAAGAGCCTTAACTGTAACGGGACCCATCTGGTAATATTTCGCCAGATCTTCTGTCTCAACCACATACTCGAAGCTGATAGGCCATTCCCCCGTTCGTATTGAGACTATTAGCGAAAAACTATCTTATAAGATTACTCATTGATCCGCCCTCCGATAATACTGAATATGTGTCAACCCTTTGGGGGCTTTTTCCCCGCGTTCCTTTAATGGCTAGTGATCTTTTCTGTCTATAATTGCCCCCATTTTCACAACGAGCCGATAAGTGAACTGACTATTGGACTCGCGTGTTCCAGCGCTAGGACACGACGGGGATGTGACTGGGCAACTGGGCGGCTCTCAAGAGCCTTGCACACATATCCTCGCCACAATTCTTTTATTGCAAGAGGACAATCTTGCCTCTAGGAAAAATGGAAGGCGCTATGCGCTTAGGTGAACTTATGGCGACCAACAACAGCAAGACCTTAGTGCAGGTGGTCTTGGTTACTGAAAAGCGAATCGAGTCTGAATCCGATGTATGGGCGTTAGTGGCGATCGCTTTCCCTGAACAACTTGTCCCAGTTACCGCGACCTCGTTCAAACTCCGAGATCAATGCTCGTGTCTACAATTAACCTATGACCAATGGCTTAAGCCCGATGCTGAGAAGGCTATACGATCTTGGGCTAAGATAGCTGCGAAGCGCGTCCGCGATCTGCCCCCTAGAGGTGACGAAAAACTGTCCGAGGACATCAAGTCTGACCATGGGATACTTCCATATTTTCTGTTGAATCTTCTGGAAAAGATAGACCCAATGTATGCAACCAGCCCGTCCTACACCAGAAAGTGGAACGTCATCGATGGTCCGCAGGTCAAAGAAGGTCTATTCAGCAAACCAAGACCGAGCAAGATCTTGGCAATAGGTGTCTACTCCGAGTAGATCGCGGCGAGCTTGGCTCAAACTTGCTGGGATTTTCAATGCTCGCCAGCAAGACGGTGTGAGCAACTAAGCCTTATTTAAGGAAACCTCGTAGTTATTCATCAAAACATTGGTGGGCTTATGCTGGATGCAGTCACCATTGGCGAGGTTATGGTTCAGTTCAACCCGGTCACAGCGGGGCCTCTTAGACATGTCACCTACTTCGAGAAGCATGCGGCAGGAGCCGAGGCCAACTTCGCGGTCGGCATGTCTAGGATGGGCTTTCAAGCGGGCATCATCACCCGGGTCGGCGAGGACGAATTCGGCAGGTACATAATCGGTGTTCTGAGAGGCGAAGGGGTCGACACTTCGCGAGTGAAAACAGACAAGGAAGCTCCGACCGGCATCTACTTCATCCAGAGGCATTATCCAATCCCAGGCAAAAGCAGCGTACTCTACTATCGGAGGGGCTCTGCGGCAAGCAAGACGAAAGTCGATGATGTAGACGCGGATTACGTAAGATCCGCCAAACTCCTCCACCTGACGGGGATAACGCCAGCACTCAGCGAAAGCTGCAAGGAAGCATGCCTCAGGGCTTTGGAGATTGCGGTCGAAAGCAAGGTCACTGTCTCGATCGACACGAACATAAGACTGAAACTCTGGAGCGGAGAAGAGGCGCGGGAGACGCTGACCCCCATGCTCAGAAAGGCGGACATCATCTTCACCGAACCCCAAGATGCCGAGATCTTGCTCGGCGAGAAAGAACCCGAGAAGATCGCGAAGACCCTTCTCTCGATGGGAGCGAAGACGGCAGTTGTCAAGCTAGGCGAGGAGGGAGCTCTCGCATGTACGACGGAAGAGACTGTCAGAAGACCAGCCTTCAAAGTTCCAGTAGAGGACGTCATAGGAGCAGGAGACGCCTTCGCAGCCGGCTTCGTCTCAAGCATGATGCGCGGACTGAACCTTGAAGACGCCTTAGAGATTGGGAACGCCGCTGGAGCATTAGTCGTCACAGTGAGAGGCGATATCGAGAACATACCCTCCTTTGATGATGTTAGGAAGTTCCTGGCCTCCCAGAGAAGGGAGACCGTGGCGATGAGGTAGCATCCTCAAGGAGCCTTCGTCAGCAGCGGCCCTGAGGTGATCTTCCCGGAAAAGACAGTATCGGAAGAGACCCTTGCAGAAGTTTTAATAGTTGGTAAGTCACTGAGAATCTCTGATTTCTAGCGAGGTTGGGAAGAAGGTTGAAGAGAGTTAGAGTCGGCGTGGTTGGGGCTGGCGGAATCTATCAAGGCGCTCACATGCCAGCTTACCCGGAAATTGACGAGGCTCAGCTAGTGTCTCTCTGCGATGTGTCAGAAGAGGTTCTGAGAGTTTCTGAAAGACGGACAAAGGCGGCTTACCTTGACAAGGCACAGAAGGCTGAGGAAACGGGAGATGCTGACCTAGCTAAACAGCTCAAAGAAGATGCGCAGATTCTCAAGACCTACTCCAATACGGATGAAATGTTCTCCAAGGAAGAACTTGACCTCATCGATATCTGCACCCCCACAAAGTTTCATAGCCCAGTCGCCATAGACGCCTTAGACCGCGGAATCAACGTGATGGCTGAGAAGCCGATGGCAAGGACATACCTCGAATGTCTTGAGGTTGTCGAGACTGTTGGAAACACTAAGAAACTGTATCAACATAATGAGAACTGGCTCTACGACCCCTTCTGGTACAACGCCCGAAAGTTCATCGAGGCTGGAGCCATCGGCGAGCTCCAGCTAGTCTTTCTAGCCACCGCTCACGGCGGACCTGAGTGGGCTTCATGGTTCTGGAACCCAGACATTGCGGGCGGGGGTGCGCTTCTCGATAACGGTGTCCACGCGATAGCCGCCTCTTGGTTCCTGACAGGTTTCGACAAGAAGCCTACAATTGTGAAAGCCGCCGAGCCCTATGGTATCTGCATAAGGATGAAGACGAGGATCCTGCAAGGAATGTTCAGACCTTTCGAGGTTGAGGACGATGCGCACGTTCTGATCCGGTTTGAGGACAACGACGGAAGATGGTCGACAGCCCACGTTGAGGGCTCATGGTCCCACAGAGACTCCTTGGATACAACAATAGTTGGAACTAACGGTATGATGAGGCCTGTCATCAAGGACGAGGACACTATTCTAGAGATAACTGATGCCTCCGGCAATAAGAAAGAACTCAACCTAGGCAGAGTCGCGTGGACTCAAGGCTTCGGCGGCGAGATAAGGAACATGTGCAACTGCGTACTGAACAAGGTCAAACCGATATGCGACGAGAAGATCGGCGCGGAGACTACGGCTATTGTTCAAGCCGCCTATCTCTCGCAGAAGAAGGGAAAGATGCCTGTCACGCTTAGCGAGTTTAGAGAGTATGCATTGAAGATGCGAGACAAAGAAGGCAAGAATGCGCCAGAAGTCCTGATGAAGGAACTGTTGAAAGGTATAGCCAGAGTTTAATCCATAGTCCGTCAGAAGCTGAACCTACACATGAAGAAGCTGGAAAGGTAATGAAGTGAGGGACCAGCCTACTTTCCAGCGAGTTTTATCTTGCTTATTTTGATTGTGGGGAAGAAATAGCCCTTTCCTATGGTTCGGCCTTCCTTCGATATCAGCTCAATGTTCCTGTAGAGCTCAAGGAAATGTCCGCCGGTCATAAGGTTTTTGACTGGGTGCATCTTTTCGCCATCTTCGATCAGGAATCCTTCGTCGATCGTGGTTGAGAATTCTCCCGAGACCATGTTAGGAGAGAAACCAGCGTTCGTGGCTAAGATTCCGTTCTTCGTCTCAGCTATCATCTCGTCCAATGAGCTGTCCCCGGGCTTGACTTTGACGTTGCTGGGGCCAGCGCCTATGTATCCACCGTATCCTCCTCTGATAGCGTGACCAGTTGTCTCAACGCCAGCTATTCCAGCCGAGTATGAGTTGTGCAGAAATGTCAGTACCTCGCCGTTGCCAACCACTTTGGTCGGTCTTCGGGAGACGCCTTCGCCGTCGTAGGCGTCGCTTGAGATTGCGCCGGGAATGGTGCCGTCGTCGTTGATCTCAAGCATTTCCGGGGCAATCTGCTGCCTCAAGCAGCCGGATGCAAAAGTTCTTCCCTTCACAACGGATTCGCCTGAGATGGCTCCCATCAAGCCGAAGATCAATGAGGTTGTGGAGTCGGGGGTAAGGATAATGGGCAGTGTTCCGCTTTCGACCTTCTTCGAGCCGAACTGTTCCAGGGCTTTTTCAGCAGCCTTCTTTCCTATGTCTTCGAAGTCGACTTCTGCCAGGGATATTGCATAGTCGAATTCGCTGGAGCTTCCAATATCATCGCCTTTCCTGTATGTGGGCCCTATGAAGGCTGATGCGAATGTTTTCTCTCCTGAAACTGAGACGCCTGTCGATGTCATCAAGCAGCTCCTGGAGTAAGTCGCACCGAAACCTCCCCCATACATTGCCCCCGGGCTGACCGCCTCCACCGTGTCTATCATCCTCTTAGCCAGCTCTCCAGCTCCGCCCAATGTCAATGCCAGTATCTCAGGGTCACAGAGGCCAGAGATCTCTGGCGCCTTTGAGGGTCCAGGTATACCTTTGAAGTAGGGGTCTGGCTGGGCTACCCTTGCGAAGCCGGCTGCACGAAGGACTGTCGTTTCAACGTCTCTGGATTTGAGGCTCTGCGAAAAGGCTACTCCCAAACCTCTATTCTTGTAGGCTCTGACGCCTAGCCCCAAGTCGACGCGAGATTTGGCTTCCTTGATCCCTTTGCCTAGGATGTCGATGTTCAGGGAGCGTGAGTAGGCAGCATAAACGTCAAAGACGTCCAGATCCATCTTCGAAAGAGTTTTGACTGCCCTCTCAACCGGCGTGGCAAGATCGATCTCCTTCATGCCTCTTACCTCCTACCTCCCACCACAATGCCGTCAATCCTCATATGAGGCCCGCCTGCGTCCACGTACATGCCCTGGCCCTCCTTGCCGCACATACCCGGCATCGTGATGGCCAAGTCCTTTCCCATGGCTGTGACATTCTTGAGGGCGTCCAGTACGAGACCGTTTATAGCCACGTCTCTAAGATGGTCTGTCAGCTCGCCCTTCTCTATCAGCCAGGCTTGCTCAACTTTGCAGGTGAACTGTCCCTTCTGAGTCTCTACATAGCCATACTGGGAACCTGAGAGGTAGACGCCCAGTTGGATATCTCTCAAAATTTCTTCAAAGGACATGTCTCCAGCACCAAAGTAAGTGTTGGACATGCGTACAACGGGCGAATGGTGATGAGACTGGGCACGAGCGCTACCTTGCGGTTCTCCGCCTAGCTTGGCAGCCGATTCCAATGAATGAAGAAAACCGACTAACGTTCCTTTGTCCACAATCAAGTGTTGCTTAGCCTTGGTCCCTTCATGATCATAGACAAAGCGGCCGTTGTTGGGCT
>Ga0129298_10000297_pt1 | contig 19050 bp, 11 predicted proteins | sample I19B2metaG_FD_94707 | JGI IMG/M metagenome (GOLD analysis project Ga0129298, IMG submission 94707) | Lake sediment bacterial and archeal communities from Gulf of Boni, Indonesia to study Microbial Dark Matter (Phase II) - ​I19B2 metaG | ecosystem: Environmental > Aquatic > Freshwater > Lake >... | reverse complement strand
GACCATTTTTCATCTCAAGAATGCCTGTCTTTTCCGACCTCTGGAGACCAAGAAAGATATCTGAAAGGGGGTAGTGTTTTAAATTGCCAAAAATGGACAACCTCTCTATTCCTACCATCAGGGAGGAATCTTCCTCCTTGGTCCAGACAACCCTTCCCTGAATATCCAAGTTGAGGTCTTCTACCTTGAGGTCAATGATAGCACCCGTAGTTAATGGCCTCTTATTGATATAAAAGCTGAGACCGCCTAAGGAAAACTCACTGATATGAGCCCTGAAAAAGTCTCCCCCAATAGAAACTGTTGTTTCTGATTTCAGCTTATATCTTGTAAACCGCCTTTTGTCCTTATCCTGTTCCATAGAGTAAGTTTAATAGACCTTTGAATTACGGTCAATAGAAAGAAAGGGTTCAAGGGTTCAAGTGGTCAAGGATTCAAGTGAAATACATGAGGAATCAAACACTCGAATCCTTGAATCCTCGAATCCTTGAACCCTTTTCTTGTGTTACTATATTTGGCATGAAAAGGGTTGTTGTGACAGGGATTGGGGCTATTACTCCCCTCGGTAATTCATTCCATGAATCCTGGGAGGCTGCAAAGGCCGGGCTCTCAGGCATAGGTCTGATAACAAGGTTTGACACCTCTGAAATAAAATGGAAAGTGGCAGGTGAATTAAAAGGATTTGATGCAACAAAATACCTTTCTCAGAAAGAGATAAACCGCCTCGACCCCTTCGTGCAGTATGCTGTTGCTGCATCAATGATGGCTGCAGAAGATGCCGGGTTGATTTCTTTAAACTCGTTACTCGTTACTCGTCACTCGTCACTTGATTCAGGTGGGGTCATTATTGGATCAAGCCGTGGTGGGATCAGTACGATAGAAAAAGAGTTTCAAAGGAAATACTCGTCACTCGTTACTCATCACGCATCACGCGTTTCGGCTTACCTCATGCCGTCGACAACAATCAGCATGGCATCATCCTATGTTGCTCAGAAACTGGGGATAAAAGGCTACTGTCTCGGGATATCTAACGCCTGTGCATCAGGTACAAATGCAATAGGAGAGGCATTTAGATTAATCAGGTCAGGTTATCAAGGTCCTCTGCTTTGTGGTGGGGCTGAAGCACCAATATGCAGAATATGTGTCGAAGGGTATGGAGTATCGGGTGCTCTCTCTAAGGTTCATGATTCCTCTGCGAGCAGGCCATTTGACAGGACAAGAGATGGTTTTGTTATCGCAGAGGGCGCATGTATACTAGTCGTAGAAGATTATGAGGCTGCATTAAAAAGAGGCTCAAAGATTTATGGAGAGATCATCGGGTATGGAAATACAACAGATGCTTTTCATCAAACAATACCTCTTCCCGAGGGTGAGGCAAAAGCGATGAGGCTTGCAATAGATGAGGCAGGGTTGAGAACTGATGATATTGACTATATTAATGCCCATGGTACATCCACACCCCTCGGTGATAAGACAGAGACTGAGACAATAAAAATTGTCTTTGGTAAAAGGGCTAAGGAAATTCCTGTAAGCTCTGTGAAATCCATGACAGGTCACATGCTTGCTGCATCAGGAGCCCTTGAGGCTGCCTTTACCCTCATGGGTATGAATGAAGGAATTATCCTCCCGACAATTAATCTGAAAGAGGCTGACCCTGAATGTGACCTCGATTATGTGAAGGAAACAAGAAAGGCCGAGGTCAGGGCTGCTCTCTCTAATTCTTTTGGGTTTGGCGGAGTAAATGCAGTGCTGGTTTTCAGGAGGCTGCAGGACGTAGATAATATATTAATGTCCTGAATCCTTAAACTCCCTCATTGCCTCTTCTTCCGGGGTTTCTATCTGCTTTCTGTATTTGGGTGAAAAATGCATGACGACAAGATTCTTGACCTTTGCTTCCTTTGCAATCCTTCCAGCAGTCTTTGCTGTAAGATGAAACCTCTCCAATGCCCTATCTCTATCTTTTTCCAGGAAATAAGCCTCACAGTAAAGAGTATCAGAGTCACGCACAAGGTCAATAATCTTTTTGATATTTTCATCACTTAAAGATGTATCAGTAACATATGAGACCTTCTGACCTTTTGTTATATTTGTGATTTCTTTCAACTCTTCGAGATAATATTTCCTGTTCGAGATGATAAACTCTGTATCCCCTGGTTTTTCTTCCCTCATGGCATTTTTCAGATCTGAAAGCCATGGTCCAACAGGAAGTGCCCTTTCCTTTAAAGCAGCTTTATTAATATTAATGTGAAATTCTTCTTCAAGGGAGAAGGAAAGACATGTTATCTGATGATCTAGCTGGATGGTCTTTACCCTGAAGAGAGGCTCCTGTAAAATAGTGCCGTCGAAGTTTGACATACCATCTTCTATCCTTTCAAAGCAGTTTTCAGCATGAAAGCTTGAGGTGATTACTTTGTCTCCTTTTACGCATAGGACCTTTATCTTCAGAGGGTATTCTTTAATGAGATTCCAGGTGTAGCCTCTTAGCTTACCTTCTATACACTCCGTTATGTTTAAGGGGCCATATATCCTCAGGGGTCTTTCCCTCCTGAGGAGTGCCCTGAGAAGTATATCGAATCCAACAAAATGGTCTATGTGAGTATGTGTTACAAATACATCTGTTATCTTCTGCAAGTCGCCTGGTTTGAGCCTGTCTATATTTCCTAAGTCAAAAAGGAACGCCCTACGTTCCCTTATTATCCTGATAAAGAGAGTAGGGTCTTCAAAAGGGCCATTTATCAGCCTGTGAATAAATGTAGGTTTCATAAGTGTTATTATATCTTATATTTTTTGTGATATAATAAGTCTAAAATTATCATAGAGTATAAACAGTTATGGCGAGGGTTTTGAAGCTTCACCTAAAAAGTTTATCGGGTTTATTGAGTTCATTGAGTTTCTTGAGTTTTATAACCCAAGAAACCATGTAAACCAAAGGAACTGTGTAAAACCTATTAAGAGGAGGATGATTGTCTGAACTCAGAAGGGACCCTATAACTGGCCGATGGGTCATCATCTCTGTGGAAAGAGGCAAGAGACCAACAGATTTTATTTCTCCTTCTTCCCAGAGAAAAAAAGGCGGTTTTTGCCCATTCTGCCCTGGTAATGAATACACAACGCCACCAGAGATAATGGCCATCAGACTTCCAAATACAAAACCGAATTCGCCAGGATGGAGGTTGAGGGTCATGCCTAATAAATTCCCTGTTCTACAGATACACGGGAACTTGAATAGGACAGGTGTAGGAATTTTCGATTTGATGAGTGGTATAGGTGCCCATGAGGTAATTGTGGAGACACCAGAACACTTTCTATCTCTCGCAACAATGCCCTTGAAAGCTGTTGAGGATGTATTATGGACTTATTATCTCAGGCTCATGGACCTTAAAAAAGATGGAAGGTTCAAGTATGTGATGATATTCAAGAATGAAGGAGAAGTAGCAGGCGCATCCCTTGAACATACACATTCCCAATTGATAGCACTTCCTGTTATCCCAAAACTGGTCAGGGAGGAAATAGAATCAGCAAGTAAGTATTATGAATTTAAAGAGAGATGCATATTCTGTGATCTCATAAGCCAGGAACTTGGAGATAGTAGAAGGATTATCTATCAAAATGACAGTTATGTTGCCCTTGCTCCCTATGCATCGAGGTCGCCCTTTGAGACATGGATTCTCCCCAAGGCGCATGAACCTCATTTCTATCCACCGAAAGAGAAATTTACAGGTCTTGCAGAAATACTCCAGACAGTATTGAAGCAGATGGACAGGATACTCGATGTACCTCCTTATAATTTTTTAATCCATACATCCATTCTCCACGATGGGATGAATGAGTACTATCACTGGCATCTGGAACTTCTTCCAAAACTCACAAAGATTGCAGGTTTTGAGTGGGGCTCCGGATTTTATATTAATCCCACTGCGCCTGAAGAGGCAGCCAGGTTTATGAGAGAGGCAAAGATATGAAGATTCTGATTGCAAAAAAACAAATTTTCATCACTTAATCATTTTATCTGAGATAAAATCGAATAAATTTTAACCTGAATCCTGCGTGATTATGTAATTATGGTAACACAAATTTTGAATAAATCTAATAAAGTCGACTTAATATGCCTTTCAAAGAAATCTACTTTTTAATTAGGTTTTTGAGACACAGCGAAAATAAGTCAGGCATCTTGCCTGACTTAATCCGAGGCAAGATGCCTCGGCTATTTTCACGCAGGATTCAGGTTTAACATTCATGAAGGGAATCACCCATGGCTGAAGTTTACCACGCACTAGGACTTAATATGCATCAGCCTCTCGGAAATCTTTTGGCTTTACATAATTCAAATGAAAGGTGGGAAGTCAAACAGATCCTGTGGTGTTATGATCGGCCTACCCGCATGTTAGAGGGGTATGGGGACGTTGCAAGACTTCACATGAGCTTTTCTGGCACTCTCCTGAAACAACTGGAAGATCCTAGCGTGAGAGAGACCTTTCATGATGTGGTTGATATAGAAGATTTTCTCAATCGTTATAAGCGGTCCAATATCGAATTTGTAGGAACCGGTCTATATCATCCTGTTTATCCATTAATCCCGATGTCTGATTGGGACGCCCAGTCAGCATGGTGGATCGGCTTGGGCAAACATCTCTTAGGACGTACACGATTTCAGGGGTTTTGGCCTCCCGAACTGGGCTTTTGCATGGAGATGATCCCCATGCTGAAACGTCACGGTTACAAGTATGTGCTCGTTGACTACTGGTATATCAAACCGAAGCGCCAGATGCGCTGGGAAGAGTTGCGCTATCGGCCATATATTGCTCGCTACGAAGAAGAAGAGATTATCGTGGTTCCGCGCGACCGGGAGCTATCGGATGCCCAGGAATCGGGTCTTGACCCGGGCTGGTTTCAGCATGAGGTTTACGAAAGAACAAAATGGTGTGACTTTCCGGCCTTAGTGACCACATGGACCGATGGAGAAAACGGAGGTTGGTTCCGAACCACACATGTGGAAAGCGGTTTCTGGGGTTGCTTCTACCATCCTATCCTGAATAGATACCGGGAGGGAACCCTTGGTTTTACCCCTATTCACATCAGCGAATACTTAGAGAGATTTCCCCCTACTGAAGTGGTAGAGGTCTATCGGGGAGCCTGGAATACAGGACATCATTGGGGTGGCGACTTTACTCAGTGGACCGGATCACTCCTTCAAAAGAGAGGTTGGGATGAAGTGCATAATGCCAGTGCTTATTACCAGAAAGTAAAACGGATCTTTGAAGAACGGTATTATACAGCGGACAATCCGGAGGAAATCCGTTATCTTATTACGAAAGCGTATGATCACATTTTAACGGCCGAGACGAGCTGTAACTTTTATTGGGGAAGCCGGTGGGTACATCGTTCCTTTGATGACCTGGAGCAAGCATACTTCCTCCTTGACACGGCAATGGCCCAACTCCGAGATAAAAAGAAATAAATTCTATTTTTATTTCGGTTAAAATCGATCAGAATAAAGTTTAGTAACTTTAATTGGAGTAAATGTATTAAAGTTTCAATGAGTCAGGCTCATGCAAAGGAACCAAGCGAAAATTTCATGACTCTTTTTATAATTTCAGCGTCAAAATACTCTATCTAAAAAGTTTATAATCCACATTCGGAAAAATGTTGTCCATTTGTTCTATGGCGGAGAGATATTCTTCGCTGATGGAGTTATTTTCAATAGAACCGGCAAGGTAATGGAACCGGGCCACATGGTCTTTTATACGGCGAATGGCATATTCAGCAGAGCTACCAGTGTTAATGATAAATGACCAGTCCGAACTCTGTGCCAGGAGCAATTCCCTGATGCACTGGTTAAGGGCCCTTCGCATAAGAGCCGGAACATTTTTTCTACTGTACCGGGCAGTCAGTGTTTCCATGCGGTGAGCGCATTCATGAAGCTGTGGGTAAATCCAATCGGTCTTGCCATTAAGCCACGCCTCGAAATATCCTTTATGCCCCCAGGTAGAGGTACAGGGCATACCTTTCTGATGAACCGGATGACGGTTTAGGTATCCTGAAAGGGTAGTCAGTTCTAAGGTGATCTGGTCGAAAGCGGTCTTGCGTATGACAAAATCGAGCCACTGAGGGCCTTCGAACCACCAGTGGCCGAACAACTCAGCGTCAAAGGGCGCAACAACTATAGGCACTGTCTCCATCACAGAGGCAAGGTATTCGACATGGGTGATCCTCTGGTGTAAGAAGTCACCCGCGTGTTGCGCAGCCCTCTCTCGTGCGACCTCTGGGTAATATGGTTCCTTCCACGATGTCGGACCGGTAACTCGAAAGTATTTTATGCCGGTATCGACTCGATTATTTTCTGCAATATAAGGGTGAATGTAGTCGTAATCGAGATCGTAACCGATATCTCGATAAAATTCCCGGTAGGCGGGATTACCCGGAAACCCTTCCCGTGCTGACCATATCTGTTTTGTACTGTTCCGATCACGACCGAACGCAGCTACGCCGGAAGGGGTATAGAGGGGAGCATACACGCTGTAAAAGGGAGTCGTGCTGGCATGTTCCAGGCCGTGCGACTCAAGGATGAAAAACCTTATCCCTTCTTTAAACAACATTTCATCCAGACCGGGATAAAAGCCGCATTCAGGAAGCCAGATCCCTTGAGGACGAAATCCAAAGACACTCTCGAAGTAGTTTAGACCGGTGGCGATCTGCGAAACAACCGCTTTAGATTGTGGAGCCAAAAGAGGGAGGAGTGCATGTGTTGCAGAGGTAGTAATCAGCTCGATGGCACCACATTCGTAAAATCTTTTAAATGCAGAGGAAAGTCTCGAGTTATACTGTTTGACGAAAACGTCCTGCGCTTCCATAAAAAGTTTGCGGTACATTCCCGCCAGATAATGGAAATGGGGCTCATGCCGGGTGCGTTCCATCTCTTTCTCACTCAGCTCGATCAATTTTGTAAGATGCACACCATAACGCTCCTGAAGTAGATGGTCTTCCATCATTGCCAGCAGGCTCGGAGAGATAGAGATGGTGAGCTTGAAGGGGACATGTTCCTCAATCAGTTTGTTAAGAAACTTGATAATAGGGATATAGGTTTCGTTAACCGCTTCGAAGAACCACCGCTCTTCCAGGAACGTGTCATATTCTGGATGACGTACATATGGCAGATGGGCATGCAGAACAAATGCGAGATAACCCTTAACCAACTTTTACCCCTTGTGTGCTTTTAATGAGCATTTCGTAATACATATAGTGCTGGATTGCAATGTTTTCCAACGAAGGAGTCTCTCTTGCACCCTTTTTTGCAGCGAAGCGGAGCATGCTTTCCTTCAATGGATTAAAGAGCAGTTCCTGAATCCCCCATACAATAGATCCCGGATTGTCAAAGGCTATCAGCCCGTTTACCCCGTGCACAACGCAGTTAATACCTGACTGATGCGTGGTGAGCACAGGCTTACCCCATGCTATCGCCATCTGAGCCAGCCCTTCGCCCTGCCATGTGCGAGCAGGGATAGCCACGAAGTCCGAAGCCCTGAGAAGGGCCTCAAAGGTTTCCCTAGAGACATCGCCCAGGAATCGACATCGATGGCCGATACCAGCATGCCAGACGCGGGCTTCCATTTCCTTCCTAAGGGGACCATCTCCGGCAAATAAAAATTGCGCAGTGCTGTGATTGCGGCAGACTGTCGGCAGGGCATCCACCAGAAGATCCGCACCCGCTGCGTGAGAAATTTCACCGGCAAAAAGCACAACTGGGGCATCCTGATTCAGTCCAAACCAGCGTTTTACCTCGGATGGATAATGAGATCCAACAGGTTGTTTTTCTATTAAAACATCAGGTATGATAACAACCTTTTCAGGTGTAACACTATAGATATTAATCACCTGCTGGCGAATCGATGAATGAGGAACAATGACTAAATCTGCCCCTTGAACTCCTGTCTTTTCCCAGGTACAGATCAATGAAGAAATATGGTCCATCGTTTCTCCCTGTGCCCGTTCGTGTTCTGTAGAATGGAGGGAAAGCACAAATGGAAGATTCAAATATTTTGCCATGCAGATCCCGGCCGCTGAGGAATACCAATCGTGACAGTGGATTATGTGAAACGGTCTTTTCTTATAGGCGGTAATCATCTGTTTACAGATTGTTTCAGAAAGGGCCTGAATTCTGTTCATAGAAGATTCGTTCATTATATTGCTTGCCGTTCTTGTTGCTGGTGCAAAAAAATGTACGTCTCCTCCGAACTTTCTGAATCTCTGGGAAAAATTTTTGATAAAAGAACCCAAAGGGCTGTTTATGCCTGCTTCATGATTAATACCAAGCAATACTACAGCTATTGAAAGCGCTTCCTTCTTCTTTTTCCGCGCAAGTTCCAGGTTCATTTTTTCATAGACCGGGGCGTCAAATATATTCTCAACCGAAAAGACCCTGTTCAATGCGCCTCCTACAAAAAGGCCGGCAATTTGATAATTCCCGGTTGGGCGATCTATGTCAAAGTATGTAGTGTTGGAGCGTGCAAGATAATGAAAGTAACCGTCTCTCCTTCTAAAGCCGATCTCGGCAAGATAGTACCTTGCCAACCGGTTAATCCCAAAATAATGATTTCCTGAAAGTCTGCTGACTTTAAGGTCAAAGAACATATGGGCGTTAAATCCATCAAAGATGATATCGGTGACGTCATAGACTCGTACAACTAACGATGCGCCCTGAAATGCTTCGCCCTGTTGTGCCCTCATTTCTTCGACACATTTCTCCGGGATATACCAGTGTACATGGCCGAGACGGGGATGGACCATAGAAAGGGCGATATAAACAGCCATAAGAGAGATCGGATACCGGTGGCCAACCTCCCAGGCAATCTCTCTGAGCTGCTCTTGAGAAAGTTTCATTTGTTTTTCTCCAAGAAGTTCATCTGGATGGAGCATTTACTTTCTTAAATATTATTTTAACTGTCATTAAGAGAGAAAGCAAAAACCAAAAAAGCCAGATGCTAGCAGGATATACCATTCAACGTCTCTTTTTATCACTGAAATCACTATTTTTTATAAATTTAAGTTAAAATTATATAGTAAGGTTTAAAATGGTTTTAACTAAAAACAACCGTACAAAACCACAAGATACTGAAATATCGTTAGCTGCCAGGTTTCTTAGGGAGGAAATAAAGGGCAGAGAAGTCCTATGTGAAGATATTTTCGACCTTGAGAGAGATGGCCAGCTGGCTGTTGCTGTTATAAAGGATGGCGACCGCTATCAGGTTATTTTGATTGCTAACATATCTGGCCCCTTGGTCTTTCACTGGGGAGTTTCAAGACAAACTCCTCATGAATGGCTTTTACCTTCTGATCCCATACAGCCTGCTGGAACTGTGGTATTTGAAAAAAGTGCTGCACAGACACCTTTTGTTTCCTGTGACGGCCTGAACCGACTGAGGCTGGAATTTAACAAGGAAGATGTGCCGATAGGTATCCCCTTCGTGCTGAAACAGCCCGATACCGCCCGCTGGTTAAAAGACCACGGACATAACTTCTACATTCCGGTTGTGAGTCTTTCACGGGAAAAAAGGCCTCCTTTCAGCCCTAGATGTTATGGTATTGCTGATGAGATCATCGAGGCGGAAGTTGGTCGCCACTCCTGGACCCTTATGCACCGATTTAATTTATGCCATGATTTACTGGACAGGGTCAAAGACAGTATAGAGGGATTGGCCCTAATTTTTGTATGGTTACGTTTTTCTGCAATCAGGCAGCTGGACTGGCAGCGAAACTATAATACAAAACCCAGGGAGCTCAGCCATGCCATGGATCGACTGACCTTAAAGTTGGCTGATATCTACAGAGAAAGTGAACCTGCCTTTAAGAACTTAATCCGCCTCATATTAACAACAGTGGGGCGTGGAGGCGAAGGACAAAGAATTCGTGACGAAATACTCAGTATCATGCACCGACATAAGATTAAAGAGGTCTTAGGTTCCTTTATAGAGGAGTGGCATCAGAAACTCCATAACAATACTACACCTGATGACATGGTAATCTGTGAGGCTTACCTGGATTTCTTAAAGAGCGATGGTGATCTTGGTGTATTTTACAGAGCACTTATGGATAGAGGAGTTACCAGAGAGAGGCTTAAAAGCTTTGATCGACCCATAGTGACTGACCCTGACTTTGTCCCTTACCTAAAGGAGGTATTAATTCGAGATTTCGAGAACTATCTGAGCGTACTGAAGTCAGTTCATTCAGGCACTGATCTTGAGAGTGCTGTCAATTCATCGAGGTATATATTAGATAGCGAAACAAATAATCTGCTCGACTTTATATGGCAACATCAAAATGATAAAGGGATATTTGTAGAGGATCTTATTGACAGGATTTCCGAGGTACGCCGGAGAGTAGATAAATTTTTAGAAAAAGAGACAGAAAACAGAGGGATACGCGACCTCCTCTTTCTCGATCTTGCACTGGAGGAGTCTTTACGCATTATGGTAGAGCGTAATATTCACCTCCATTTGGGCAGTGACCGAATGGTTGAATTAACAGGCATGGTATTGGAGAATTTTCTTTTGGGCGATGATGGAGAGCTTAGATTGTCTTCACGTCAATGGAAAAAGCTCAAAAGGGCAAATCATTCTGGCCGAGAGCGGGCCCTTCAGGCCAAGTCCGTTATCGATCGTCTTATGCGTATAATGAGGTCCTATATTGATTACTACTACCAGATATTTCAACCAAAGGCTGAATTCTTTGGAAAGGCATTCCATGCTGATACGTGGACTATTACTATCTTCAGTGAAGAAGTCATTCGCGGCCGCCTTGAATTTGTTCTCTCCATGCTTTTACGCCATTTAGAACCCCTGCTGCGCGAAGAAGCCAATCTCGGAAACTGGCAGGTGATCAGCCCTAGCAAAGGAGCAGGATGGGTGGAGGTAATTGACGTCTTGGGGTCCATTCAGGGCAAACGCTTTGATAACCCCACAATAATCATTGCCGATAAGATCAAGGGCGATGAGGAACCACCTCAGGGCGTGACTGGTATCATTACAAAGGATATAACAGATATTGTATCCCATGTGGCGGTCCGTGCAAGAAACCTGCATCTTTTATTTGCCACATGTTATGACAAAGTGATTTTAGATCATCTCAAGTCATGCAAGGGTCGCTGGCTTAATCTCTGGGTGGATGTATCTGGTGATGTGATATTTGAGGAAAATGAAGAAAAAACAAAAACAGATACCATACCACCGCCAAGACTTTCATACACAAAAATAGTGAAACCTGACTTTTTCTCCTATGCCATATCCTCGAAGGATTTCAATGAGAGGTTGGTGGGTGGAAAATCGAATAACCTGGTTCGCCTGAAAGGCAATCTACCTGACTGGATACACATTCCTGCTTCGGTAGCACTGCCCTTTGGGGTTTTCGAAATGGTGCTCGCTGAAGAACGTAATAAGGAGATAGCGAGGCATTATAATGAACTCATCAATCGACTGGATAATAAGCCAGGAGAGATACTTGCCAGAATTCGTGAGATTTTGTTGCACCTTGAGCCACCAGATGAGCTGATACCAACACTTCAGAAGGTTATGTCTGATGAGGGTCTTGTCTTGCCAGAAAGATGGGATGATGCTTGGCTATGTATCAAACGGGTCTGGGCATCCAAGTGGAATGAAAGGGCATATTTCAGCCGAGAGGCAAGGGGAATCCTCCATGATGACATCTTCATGGCTGTCCTTATTCAGGAGGTTGTGGATGCAGATTACGCTTTTGTTATACATACTGTAAATCCCAGCACCGGGGAGATGAACGAACTCTATGCCGAGGTGGTGTCAGGTCTTGGAGAGACGTTGGTTGGTAACTATCCTGGTAGGGCCTTCAGCTTTACCTCTCATAAGGTATCAATGGAAACACAAATCCTGGCTTACCCCAGTAAAAGCATAGGTCTTTATGGAGGCGGTCTGATCTTTCGTTCGGATTCCAATGGTGAGGATCTTGCTGAGTATGCTGGAGCTGGCCTTTATGACAGTGTGATGTTTAAACCACCAAAAGAGGTGTTGCTGGACTATGCAGATGAACCATTGATAAGGGATGAGAACTTCAGAAAAGGCATGATGACCGCTATTTCTATTATTGGCCTCACCATAGAAAATGCCCTCGGTTCCTCTCAGGATATCGAAGGTACCTATACAAAAGGTAAATACTATGTTGTTCAAACCCGTCCCCAGGTTGGAATTAAAAGTGGATAAAAGATTCGGGATCGGGAATCAGTCAGCCTCCTCTGCTCCAACTCTATTGGAGCCTTTCGGCTATGCTATTAAAAACGGATTCCATGCCTTTGAGTGGTTTCCCGATAGGAATGAATCAGATGGTTGGGATATAAGCTTTATAGACCATGAGGGGCGCAAATCCATAAAGAATATTGCCGCCGAAAGGGACATTGCCCTTTCGGTCCATGCACCGTGGTGGGCCAACCCTTTGAGAACCGAAATCCATGAATTACTAATCAATCACTTTATATTTGCCAGGGACATAGGTGCAACACTACTCAATGTTCATCTTTTTAACGAAGAGGGGATAGAACCTTATGTGAAGGCGCTCACGTCTTTCATAAAGTATTCGGCAGAAATAGGCATCAGGCTTTCTATAGAAAATACACCCTTGACGGGACCGGAAGATTTCAATGAAATGTTTGCGCTCCTTTCAAATGTAAAGGACATCAATGCCGGACACGTAGGGATGTGCCTGGATGTTGGACATGCCAATCTAAATGATTCGACCCGTAATGATTACCTAAAATTTATCGATCATCTTGACCCGGGGATTCCCATTATTCATGTCCACCTTCATGAAAATTACGGTGACCGGGATAGCCACCTAACGATCTTCACCGGACCCTCTGGAGAAGACGATGCAGGTATACGGGAACTCATAAGGCGATTGAAGAAAAAGAATTTTTCAGGCTCCATAATCCTTGAGCAGTGGCCAGAGCCCCGTACATTACTCAATCAGGCCCGCGATAGACTATTCCAGATTATAGGCAGAGAATAAGATCAATACAAGAGGAAAGAGGGGAAGACGTGAGAAAACCGGAAAAAATGGTCATCTATAATTTATTTCCCCTACTGGCCGGAAAATTTAGTGACTGGGAAAAACACCTAATACGTGCATCTGAGATGGGTTTTAACTGGATATTTGTCAATCCCATCCAGTATCCAGGCTTTTCGGGCAGCATCTACTCCATAAAGGATTATTTTAGTTTCAACCCCCTTTTGGTAGATGATAAAAGCAAAAAAAGCCCTGAGGAGCAAGTGAAGGAAGTCTGCCGGACAGCAGAAAGACTCGGCCTCAATATGATGATCGATCTGGTGATTAACCACTGTGCAGTAGATTCTGATCTGATCAGGGAACATCCTGAATGGTTTAAGTGGGAGGGAAAGCAAGTTGCTCACCCATTCTGTTATGAAAACAAAAAGAAAGTTGTATGGGGAGACCTGGCAAGTTTTAACCACAGGCATACAAAGGATCCAGAGGGACTTTTCCAATTCTTTTTCAGGATAGTTAAGTTTTTGGTAGAATTAGGCTTTAGAGGATTTCGCTGTGATGCAGCTTATCAGTTCCCCGCAGGCTTATGGAGAAGACTTATTGGCGAAACTAAGAGAATGTATATGTATCCTGAGGTCCTCTTTTTTGCAGAGACCCTTGGATGTACTGCAGACCAGACAAGGGAAACGGCAAGGGCTGGTTTTGATTATATTTTTAATAGTGTTAAGTGGTGGAATTTTTACAGTCCATGGTTGTTGGAGCAGTATAATCTCACCCGTGATATAGTACCTTCTATAGGTTTTCCGGAAAGCCATGATACAAAAAGACTTTTTGAAGAACTCCATGGAAATATTGATGGAATAAAGCAACGCTACCTGTTCTCTGCCATGTTTTCAGCAGGAGTTATGATGCCGATAGGATTTGAGTTCGGTTTCCGAAAAAAGCCCCATGTGGTAAGAACAAGACCAGAAGATTGGGAGGAAACAGCCATTGACCTCACTGAGTTTATAAAGAAGGTTAATGAGATTAAAGGGAAATACAAAATTTTTCAAGAAGAGGCCCCTACACAAATATTAAACTACAGAAACCCTAATATTCTTGTCATGTGGAAGGCATCTACATACACAAAAGAAGAATCGTTAGTTATCCTGAACAAGGATATTCATAACAAACAACTCTTTTACGACAACCTTTATAGATTTATCCAGTCAAAGTCCCCGTTAGTTGATATATCGCCGGAATATCATCTTGAATATTTACCAACTCTCTTTCACTATGATCTTCGTCCAGGACAGGGGATTGTGCTTGTTACCGAAAGGGTTTGACATTACTTTTCTCTAATATATTCGTAGATGTTTAGATAATTCTGCCCCGAATGGTTCCATGAATAGTCGTATTTCATGCCATTTATTATTAGCTCCCTAAAGTATTGTTGATATGAATACCACATTCCGATTGCCCTGTGAATAGCTGATTCCAGCCCCTGATAATTGAAGTCATTAAAAACATATCCATTACGCTCATGGTATGGCTTGTGTGCATTATTGGCATCAAAGACCGTATCCTTTAACCCACCGGTATTTCTTACAATGGGAACAGTCCCATATTTCATGGCGATCATCTGGGTAAGTCCACATGGTTCAAAAAGGCTGGGCTGGATTATCATGTCAGCACCTGCAAATAGAAGGTGTGAAAGCTCCTCATTGTAGCCTATCTCGAGATGGCAATCCGGGTTATCATTTAGATATCTTTTAAGATTCCAGAATTCGTCATTGGTTTTAGGGTCGGGAGCGGAACCCAGAAGCACGAACTGGCAACCATTTTGCAAAGCATAAAAGATTGCATGCCTTATAAGGTGGACCCCTTTCTGGTGGTCTAATCGCCCCACATATGCAACAATTGGTTTAAATCCCTGACGCAGCCAGAATCTATGGCGGAGTGCCTCTTTATTGCCGTACTTGGCATCGATGTTATTTATCCCGTAATGGTAGGGGATGTATCTGTCAATCTCAGGGTTCCATACATCGTAATCAATACCGTTCAAGATCCCTCCGAACTTCTGGCGGTGTATATGAAGGGTGTTACCAAGACCACAACTCAGGTCTGCATTCTGTATCTCCCATGCATATGTGGGAGATACCGTGTTTACGAAGTTTGAATATACAATGCCCCCCTTCATCAGATTTAAGCGGTAGGGATCAAAATTATCCCTCAGGCGGTCGTAGTGAAAGTAATAGTCTGTCCTGTGTAAACCAACTTCACGGAGTATATACTCTCCTGTTACACCCTGATGCTTGAGATTATGGAGGGTATAACAGACACGGGGGTGAGTCATACCGAGGTATTTATATATATCAAACAGTAGCACGGGAACAAGACCTGTCTGCCAGTCATGGCAGTGGATTATGTCAGGATGCTTATTTGTCTTTAGCATGAACTCGAGGGCGGCCCTGCAGAAGAATGCGAACCTTCCATCGTCATCATTGTGACCGTAGAAAATGCCCCGGTTAAAATAATTCTTATAAAAATGGGGTTCTATGAAAAAACACCTCCTGCCATGAACAAACCCAAAAAAAACAGAACAATGAACCCGCTGGTCATACCAGGGGACCCAGAGATCATCGTATACCCTTTGAAGACCCCAGATATAGTCATAACGCATGCAGTCATATTTTGGTAGAATGATTTCTACAGTATTTCCCCTGATTGCCATTTCACGGCTAAGCCCATATACCACATCGGCAAGGCCTCCCACCTTCGCTACAGGCGCAATCTCTGATGCAATCATGACGATATACATATAAAATAAACCTATAGAAGCTTAAATATTAAAACAGACAGGGGAGGCAGGGTAAGATTCAATGAATATTCCCTCCCGTGGAAAGGCACCATGTCAGCATAAACACCGCCGGCATTTCCGAGATATCCTCTCCAATATAGCTCAGAATCGCTATTTAATATCTCCCTGTAAAAACCTCCTCTATGAACGCCTATCCTATAATTGAATTTCGGCACAGGTAACCTATCTCCATTTTAAACTCATTTGCCACCGCTATATATTTTGAGTCTTTTCTGAATCTATTATCATTCATGCGTTTTTTGATGGCGAGATAATAGAGTTCCTCGTACCTCTTTGCGGAGTCTTCCCATCTGAATCTTTTCTGCATGGCTCTTCTGATGAGAGTTTTTATGGCTTCTTTATTGGTGTGATAGGTATATATTGCCGATTCAATTCGATTGCAAATTGTGTCAGTGATTAAATCATTAAACTTAAATCCCGTGCCTCTAAGGGTTCTTTCATTAAAGTCTTCTATGGTATCATTCAGACCACCTGTAGCTCTTACTATGGGTAAGGTGCCATACCTCATGCTATACATCTGGCTTAGACCGCATGGTTCAAAGCGGGATGGCATAAAGAAGAAATCAGCACCTGCCTTAATCTTATGGGAAAGGGCATTGTCGTAACCTATGTAACATGCAAATTTTTTGGGATACCTTTTTGCTAAGTCTCTAAAATAAAGATGTGCCCAGCTTTCCCCGGAGCCGAGCAAGACAAATTGAATATTATATGAGAGGATTCGGTGTATTGCATCTGCAAGGACATCGATGCCTTTCTGATAAACCAAACGGCAGACCATTCCGATTATTGGGACACTGCCGTTAATGGGTAATTCAAATGTCTTCTGTAAATCCTTTTTGCAAATGAACTTCCCAGATAGGTCATCTTCTGTATAATTTGCCGCAATGTAGGGATCACTCTCTGGATTCCACTCATCGTAATCCGCTCCGTTAAGGATGCCATAGAAGTCTTTAGCCCTGTCCCTTATTACACCATCCAATCCCCAGCCATACTCAGAAGTCTTTATCTCTTTTGCATAGGTGGGACTCACTGTGTTTATGAGAGTAGAATGATAAATGCCACCTTTTAATAAATTTACCCTGTCATAAAATTCCAGCTCAGAGTAATTAAAGTGTTCCCATCCAATCCCTAAAACCTCCATGAGTCTTTTATGGAAGTTGCCCTGATGTTGCATGTTGTGGATGGTCAAAAGGGTAGCAGAATTTCCAAGTAAAGGGTCATCTTTATAAGCTGTAGTATTTAAAAACACAGAGATTACGGCTGTGTGCCAGTCATGGACATGGATCACATCGGGTCTGAAGTTTATCATCGTACACAACTCCAACGCAGCCCTTGATAAGAATATATACCGTATATCATTGTCTCCATAGGCATTCCCACTGGGCTCATTGTATAGACTTCCGTTCCTTTCGAAAAATTTCTCATGCTCTATAAAATATATTGGTACTCCAGAGCCCGGCATCCTCCCTTCAAGAACAGCACGCCACAATGTTCCCATTATCCCCATGGGAACTCCCAGAGACCTCCGTAATTGTTTAAGTCCGAGTCGAGCCTTATCGATTATAGAATATCGCGGAATCACCACCCTGACATTATGCCCCATCCTCCAGAGGGTCGTTGAAAGGGCACCTACCACGTCACCGAGGCCGCCCTCCTTTGCAAAGGGCGTAGCCTCAGATGCCACAAAAAGAATGTTTAACTTGTTTCTCATTTTTTATTTTAACATATACAGATTCCTTGGGCTTAGAACTCCTTTCATGCAGATGCGGGTAGATTTTATGAATTTAGATTAGGTTGAACCAATGACAGGACATAAACTTGTAAGAACTTTTAATAACATACCCATTGGTATTATAATAAGATGTGTTATATGTATAAGAAGATCGAGTTTAATAACGAGATTGCCCGGACAAAAGAGTATCTCGAGAGCATTATAGAGAATTCGGCAGATGCAATAGTTACATCTGATCTGGATGGTATTATTATATCCTGGAATAAGGGGGCAGAAAAGATCTATGGGTTCACAAAGGAGGAGGCTGTAGGGAAATTTTTACCTTTTGTCCCTGAATCCCTTATTAACTCTGAATGGGAAAACAACCAGAGGATAAGAAATGGAGAGGTATTAAAAGATATTGAGACCCTCAGGAAGAAGAAAAATGATATGATCATAACAGTCAACCTTACGCTCTCTCCGATTAAGGATGCGGCAGGAAGAGTTATAGGAATCTGCAATATATCGAGGGATATATCAGAGAAGAAACGTGTTGAAAAAGAGCAACTCTCAAGACTTTCTTTTATCAGTTCAGCAATGAGGGGAACACTCGAACTTGACAGGCTCTTAAGAATGGCTCTTACTGCTGTCACAATGGGTGATGGACTTGGCTTTAACCGTGCAATCCTCTTTCTTGTTGATGAAGACAAGGGTGTATTGAAAGGAGTTATGGGGGTAGGACCTAAAAATCATGAAGAGGCATGGCAGATATGGACCAGGCTCTACATAGAGAAGAAGACATTGTCTGACATAATGCGTGATATAGAAACCGGCCCGTTAAGAAAGGATTCCTTTTTTGATAGACTAAGCCTCGGTATGAAAATATCTTTAACTGATAATACAATCCTTATAAAGACTGTGAAGGAAAAGAAGCCCTTCAATATTCAGGATGTAAAAAAAGAAACACTTTCAGATACAGTGCTCATACAGCAATTAGGCACATATGCCTATGCTGTTGTACCTCTGATATCAAGAGATAAGGTAATAGGTGTCATCTGGGTGGACAACCTTTTCAACAGAAAGCCTATTCTTGAAGAGGATATGATGTTCTTAAGCGCCTTTTCGAACCAGGTTGCAATTGCTATAGAGAGTGCAAGACTCTTCGAGCAGGTTGCCCTTGCAGAGCAGGAACTCGAGAATATATTCGAGTCAATATCAGATATGGTCTTTTTTAATACCAGGGATTATGTGGTAAAAAGCATTAATAAGGCGGTCAGTAAAAGGTTAGGTAAGCCACCAGAGGAGATAATAGGGAAGAAGTGCTATGAAGTATTTCATGGCGTGAACGAACCCTGGCCAAAGTGCCCTCATCATAAAACTGTCCTGACAAGAAGGGCATTTGTTGAGGAAGTCGAAGACCCTTACCTCGGAGGAACCTTTATTACCTCAAGCTCTCCAATATTTG
>Ga0129298_10000292_pt1 | contig 19112 bp, 15 predicted proteins | sample I19B2metaG_FD_94707 | JGI IMG/M metagenome (GOLD analysis project Ga0129298, IMG submission 94707) | Lake sediment bacterial and archeal communities from Gulf of Boni, Indonesia to study Microbial Dark Matter (Phase II) - ​I19B2 metaG | ecosystem: Environmental > Aquatic > Freshwater > Lake >... | reverse complement strand
TGCTGTGGCTCCGGTGGCAGCCGTCGCGCCTGCAGCTTCTGCGGGAGAGAAGAAAGCCGAGGCAAAGGAAGAGAAGAAGAAGGAAGAGGAAGCCCTCGAGGGACTCGGCGCCCTATTCGGCTAAGGCGCGTGTTTTTCTCGGGTTCTACCTGCACTGGAGCCCTCGGCTCTGTTACCTTAAGCTCCTTACGATTGATTGACAGCGGCTGTTGCCTCGTATCTACGGCTTCCTGTCGAGTTGAGAAGCTTATTTTGCGTCATTTGAGTATGTAAGATACTTTCCAAACCTCAAACAGAATCTCACAACTTCCTAAGGCAACAGAGCCCAGTTATTCATTTGCAGAAGTCAAAGACATTTCGGACAAGCTGGGCTAACGCATTGAAAACCTACCAAGCAAGGCAAGATAGAACGGTTCTTCCAGACCTTTGAACGCTACTACCCCAGATTCAACGATGTGGTCACTTAAGATACTACAACGACAAGCCACATCGAAGCCTTAATTACAGAACACCGGCGCAGATCTACTTCAACTAGCTGTCCGATATGTCATTGACTCCCGCAAGCCATGTCATTCATGATAAGCTTTATATGCGTACAGGACCCAAGCCTATTTCCAACGGTGTTATTTGTGAAAGTTGATAAAAGAGCCATCTCACGAGTATTAGCGTTAGTTATCGCAGTGATCGTGATTGTCGCAGGGGTCGGGGGATACTTCGCATACACAACTCTATTTCCACCCGCTCCGAAGGTGACCGAGGTCAGGATAGGCTGTCCATATCCGTTGTCTGGGACAGCCGCAACCATAGGGTTAGACTGCAAACCTTTGATTGAATGGTTCGTCGACCAGATTAACAAGGAGGGCGGCATAAAGTCCCTAGGTGGAGCAAAGATCAAGGCCATCTTTGCTGATACAGAGAGCAAGCCTGAAATCGCCCGGGTCCAGGCTGCCAAGCTCATCACCGAGGACAAATGCGTCGTCCTAATGGACGGAACCCTTAGCGGCAACGCCTTGACCCAAGCTGAGGAGTGCGAGAAATACGGAGTCCCAATAATACTTGGGGCGTCGTCGTCTCCCACTCTGACTGAAAGCGGTTTTAAGTACACATTCAGGCACTGGGCCCACGACAAGATGCTGGCAAGGTCGCTGTTTGCGTTCCTGAAGGAGCTAGAGAAGGGGAGTGGAAAGAAAGTTGAGACAATAGCCATCGTTACAGATAATACACTCTTCGGTGTCGACTGTGGCAAGGCTTACAAGTCGGCCAACGAAGACCCGAAGATAGGCGGCTATAAAATAGTCGAGCACATCGAATTTCCGATAGGGCCAACAGACCTCACGAGTGAGGTTGCTAGGCTGAAGGTGGCGAAACCGCAAGCTCTCTTCCTCGCTGTAACAACTGCGGGCGATTGTATCTTGCTCCAACGGACCTTCAAGAAGATGGACTTCAACTTTTGGGCTTTGTTATCAGGCTCCGGACACCACATGCCCGAGTACGAGGCCATTGGGAAAACAGCTTGGTACGCTTACATAAGACTGCCCTATGGCCCTGATTTGATACTAAAGAAAACTTGGGTGAAGTCTATAGCTGATAAGTTCAAAGAACTGACGGGTAGGGGATTCACCGCATACCCGGCAGCCGCCTATGCTTCATTAGTGCTCATCCGGGAGACGCTCGAAAAATGTGGATCCATTGACCCAAAGAAGATAAGGGACACGTTGGCAGTGATAGATCTTCCAGCTGAGAAGATACCACTAGCTTACGGCATCAAGTTTGACGAGAATGGCCAGAACATCTATGCGTTGCCTGTCATCAATCAGTTGCAAGAAACGGGATGGCGCACGGTCTGGCCTACAGAAGTCGCAACAATCAAAGCGATATTCCCTCAGCCAACTTGGACAGAACGCGGAGACTAAAAGTATAACTATTGCACGTAGAAAAGTACGGATGGCTCATGATGTCGAATGTTGTTACGCCTTTTCCTATTGAACGGAAGCACTTGCTTCCGCGCACGTTTGATCAGGAAAGCCGCCTTGACTGACGCCGCAAATGGCACATGGACCCGTCATAGCCCTTAGAGGGCTAGAATACCGGTAGCAACAACATCCCGCAGTAAGAGTGAGTAGGATAATGAGGTACTCCTAGTGCTGGATCAAATGTTGATCCAGGTAATACTGAATGCTTTTCTTTTGGGCGGTATTTATTCACTCGTAAGCATTGGTTTAACCTTGATTTGGGGCACTATGAAGATCATCAACTTCTCTCATGGAAGCCTCATGATGGTGAGTATGTACCTCTCATTCTGGCTGTGGTCTATTGTCAATCTTGATCCGTTGATCTCCATTTTTCTTGTCTTTCCTCTCATGTATGGAATAGGCTACTTGTTTCAGCGCTTCATTGTTATGCCCATTCTCGAAGCTGAGCGCCACGCTCAACTTTTGATGACGTTCGGGCTCATGCTGGTAATCAAAAACACTGTTTTGTATGTCTGGAGAGCTGACTACCGCATCGTACTGCCGTTCTATGCAGATTTGTTCTTTAGGATAGGTGAAATAGTGTTCGATGCTCCTAGAGTGATAGCTTTCACTGCGGCTATTGCCTTTTCAATAGGGCTGCATTTTTTCATGACCAAAACTTCGATAGGCATGGCGATTAGGGCTGTAGCACAAGACAGTGAAGCTGCCTCAGCAATGGGCATTAATGTCTACAGGATATACGGCATAACCTGCGGGCTGGGCACGGCCTTTGCAGGGGTAGCTGGAGTCCTCATATCTACCTATTACCCAGTCCACCCAGATGTGGGGACCGCCTTTATGTTCATGGCCTTCGTCATCATAGTTCTCGGAAGCATGGGAAACTATATGGGTGCAGTTGTCGCTGGATTAATCATTGGCGTGACAGAGGGCATAACGGCATACCTCCTCTCATCCTCGCTCCGTCAAGCAGTAGCCTTTGTCGTCTTCATTCTCACTCTTCTCCTAAAACCTGAGGGTCTCTTCAGAAGAGTGCTCCGAAGGTGAAATAATGCATAGGAGGAGCGAGCTACTACCACGACAGGCTCACTGGATAACCGTTGGAATCCTCGTAGCTCTAGCGTTCTTCCCCTGCCTGAACCCAGGGGAATTCCTCATCGATGTCACATTTATGCTGTTCCACTATGCCTACCTTGCACTCTGCTGGAATCTCATTAGTGGCTTTGCAGGACAGTTCTCGCTGGGTCATGCAGCCTACTACGGTGTTGGAGCCTACACCGCGGGGGTTCTATTCATGAGGTTTAGATTAACACCTTGGCTCGGAATGCTCTTGGGCCCCATGTTGGCTGCGGCGTTGGCTCTAGCGATTGGTTACCCGACCTTTAGGCTTCGGTATCACTACTATGCGTTAGCTTCACTGGCTCTTGCAGAGGTGATGAGACTCATCTTTCTCTCATGGGACTACGTTGGTGGCGCTTATGGAATCTGGTACCAACCGGTGCTCCGTTATTCGTGGATAGATTTTCAATTCACCGCCGACCATAGAGTATATTACTATATAATGTTCGCGATGTTATGCGGAGCCCTCCTCCTCACGTGGAAGATTAGGCACTCCGACTTCGGCCTGAGATTGATGGCACTCCGGGACGATGAAGAGGCCGCAAAATCCCTTAGTATCAACACTCTGACAAATAAGCTAGCTATAGCAGCCATCAGTGCAGGTCTTACCGCAATGGCAGGTGTGGTTTATGCTCAATTTGCACTCTTCATAGAGCCCGACTCCACGATGTCGATATGGGTTACGATGGATATGTTGCTCCCGGCGATGTTGGGGGGACTCGGAATCACCTATGGACCAGTCATAGGAGCATTCATCCTTGTGCCTATGTCGTGGGCTTTGAGGACTTTTATCGGAAGCACCCTGCAAGTCGTCATAAGGGGTATAATCCTCATGTTACTTGTAGCCTTCATGCCAGACGGGTTGCTCCAAGTCGTCATCAATCGGATTACAAGGCCGGCGCTTGTTAGGAGGTGATGCAGCATACTCCTGAAGCTTGATGGTTTGACAAAACGGTTCGGCGGGGTCTTGGCACTAAACAATGTATCGTTCGGAATTGACAAAGGCAAAATCGTTGGTCTTATAGGCCCCAATGGGTCTGGGAAGACGACTCTACTTGACGTTGTCAACAATTTTCTCGACAAAAACAGCGGGAAAGTCTACTTCAACGGGGAGGACGTTACCGATCTAGCGCCGCATAAGTTGGCCTACAAAGGCATAGGCAGAACCTTCCAGGTCTCCCGGGTATTCGAAAGGATGACCGTCCTAGAAAACCTGCTCTCGGTTCCAGCGAAGGGGCTAAGCTCAGATGTCAAGTTTCAACGGGCCGAGGTTTTGCTGGAAACAACAGGTCTTATGCCCGTGATATACGAATATGCAAAGAACCTCTCTGGAGGGCAGAAGAAACTCTTGGAGCTGTCCAGAGCCCTCATGCTCGACCCCGACCTTGTGATGATGGATGAACCTTTCGCGGGCGTGGATCCAGCCATGCTTGATAGGCTCATAGGTCTCGTTGAGAATCTCAACAAGACGGGGAAGACATTTCTGATTATAGAGCACAATATTGCGCTGATCCACCGGCTGTGCAACCGAGTCATCGTTCTCGATGAAGGTGAAGTGATCGCTGATGGAAAGCCGGAGGACATAGAGCATAATACCCGCGTCATAGAGGCATATCTCGGGTGACTAAGATGATCCTGGAAGTCAAAGACTTGGTTTCGGGGTACGGGAAGGTCGAAGTCGTCCATGGCGTAAGCCTAGAAGCCGAAGAGACAAAGATCACGGGAATAATTGGACCCAACGGTTCAGGTAAGTCCACGATCCTGAAAAGTATCTATGGCTATCTGAGGCCGTGGCGGGGAAGCGTGGTCTTCGACGGCCAAGATGTCACGGGTAGGCCGCCACACCTCATTAAGGAGATTGGGATAAGTTATGTTATGCAGAGGCGGAGTGCTTTCCCATATCTAACTGTGGAAGAGAACCTGAGAATGGGAGCGTGGATCTTTAGGAATGACAAAGAGAAGGTCAAGGACGCTATTGATGATATCTACGAAAGATTTCCGAGACTGAAGGAGAGACGGAATCTCAGAGCCGGCTCTCTCAGCGGCGGGGAGCAGCGGATGATAGAACTCGGAGGGGCTATGATGACGAAGCCCAAGCTCATAATCTTGGACGAATTCTCCACAGGTCTTTCTCCAAAGATCTTCAAGGAGCTATATCAACACCTGATAGATATGAGTCGGAGCGGGGGAATAACGATACTAGCGGTGGACCAGAACGTGGTGGAGATAGCGAATGTAGCGGACCACCTCTACGTCTTGAAGCTCGGCAGAAACCACGCAGAAGGCCCCATAGAGAACTTCAGGGGCAGGCTCGAAGAGGTCACGAGGGATTGGTTGAGAGCATAAAAAGCATAGGTTAGCCAATTCCTACTCTTTTGTTCACATTACATATGGCATTACGAAAGAACCCTGCCTCTCGGCGCATAGAACAGACTAGCCTACGTTAAATAGCCAAGTATCGTGATCTGAAACAAAATCAGATCAACAGGTCAGCGGCCAAAACATTGCGCCCTAGTGAGATGATAATGAGCGAGTGACGCCTGCGTTCTTGTCGTGTTGTTGCATTTCCAAGCTCCTCGGATCACCTTTTCGAAGCTCCCGTTCGAGACCTGGCTCTCTCATCCAAGCCGCTCAGCATATAGCAGGTTCACCAATTCAGCAATGTCATCAATCTTTTCCAACCTGCTTATTACCGCCACTATTTCGTTGATTTTCTCTTTCTTAATTCCTACCAAAGATGCAAGCGCTTCGAATTTTTCTTTGAGTTCTTTCTCACTCATAGGGTTTTCTGGTTCGCCTTTAGGGAGACTTACGCGTTCTTCGTACCGATTGCCATCTCTGGTGACCATTGTGATTATTGTCCCCCATAGATGCGGTGCGAATTGGTTAAGCTCATCATCTGCAATAGTAAACTTGATTTTCTTCATCAGAGCAAGTATTCTTGCATCTCTCAATTTTTCGTTTGCGAGTTCCTTAACGGTAAGTCTCCCTTCTACAAGCGAACAAGCTAAGCAATATGGCATATGCAATCTGGCGTGTGCAATTGTTCGAGGCTGGGGGCCACACATAAGGTCTATGTTGTAGGAGTAAGTCTTGACTTGAACTTCTTCTATGTCTCTTGCCTGAATAGCGTATTCCTTGACAAGTTTAACGATTGCGTCGATCGAGGAATGCATGCATCTACATGTGGGATAAGGCTTAAAGTACACCTTCATTATTTGATACTCTTCTCCCAGCTTGTCGATTATTATCGATATGTCGTACTTGTCAGAGAAAGCTTTACAGAAGCCTCTTGGGCCCTCAAGAATCGTACGTGCCCCTGAGAATTTTTCTTTGGCTAATAACGCTGATAGAATTCCACTCAATGTGGCATGTCCTGGATTCAGAAACTGGCTCGCCGACCCGTCGATGACAAATTCTTCAAGGCCCGATGCTTGAGTACCTGCTGAGCCCAATGCCTCCGCAGTCCTTCCCCAGCTCAATTTCAGAATCTTGCTGGCAGCCACCGTTGCACCGAAAACACCTAGTGTGCTGTTCGGGCAAAATCCTCTGTTATGATGGGAAGGGTTTACAGCGTAGCCAATCCTCATGGCAGCTTCATAACCTAATGCTATGGCGGTAATGACTTCTTTTCCGTCGCATCTTTCTCGCTCCCCTAGAGCCAATGCTGCTGGGATTATTTCAGTTCCGAGATGCGCAAGTGTGAATCTATCGCCATCATCCATCTGCAAGGCATGGCCCATCGCACCGTTGACCAGTCCCGCGCTTAGAGCCGGTGTCTTGATAGAGTATCCGATAACCGTGGCCTCTTTAGCTCCTCCTATTTTCTTTACGAAATTGGCCAAAATCTCTATATCCTTCTCCGCAGAGCCGCCGAGGGCACACCCGATATAGTCAAGTACGCACATTTTCACTTGTCTTACTACATCGCTTGGAAGGTCTTCATATCTTGTCTCAGCCACAAATTGCGCTAGCTTCCTCGTCACAGCTTGCACAAAATCTCCTCAGATAGGCGTTTCACTACTATTTAGCCGTCTGCAATCATGGGGCTTCATAATTCTTTAAATATCTTATGGTCAGCTCCCTTACGTTCTAATGGTGAACTGTTCTTGTTCTCAGAGGTGCTGTATGCCATCTTCTCGAACCAAGATGTGATGTGGATTTTGAAAGACTTACGAAGGAGTGAGTCATGGTCAGGTGGGAGTCGTCAATGAGTATTAGTGCAGCCGGATAATCGCTGCAGCCTTCGCAAATGCCGAGTCTTCCGGTTGGTGATACTGAGACATGAGGCGTCTTGGAGTTTCCTTTTTGCCCGACGTATTCTCAGCGAACGACTTAATCAAGTACTCTAGAGAGGCTGAGAAGAGAGGATACGACTCAATATGGATCGCCGAACACTATCTGTTTAGAGACGCGTTCGCAGCTCTAGGTGCGATCGCCCTTGCGACGAGCTGGATTAGGTTGGCGACTGGGGTTGTGAATCCCTATACTAGACATCCAGCTCTCATCGCCATGTCAGTCGCAACGATAGATGAACTCTCAAATGGTAGAGCGTTGCTGGGGATTGGAAGTGGAGTCTCCTTCTGGATCGAGGAACAGATGGGTATGAAAATGGAGAAGCCAATTTCGGCAACTAAGGAATCGATTCAGATCATAAGGAGGTTGCTTGCTGGTGAAGATGTTTCTTACAGAGGGCAAACGTTCACTCTCAGAAACATGAAACTTGGATTCAAAACCCACCAAAGGGATATTCCTATCTATATGGCCGCGGTAGGGCGGAGTGCACTGCAACTGGCAGGAGAAATAGCCGATGGAGTCATTCTAACTGCTGGGTGTTCACCCAAATATGTCGCTGATGCGGTTCAGAACATAAAGATCGGCGCAGAGAAAGCCAATAGAGAACGGTCTCAGATAGCCATAGCTGCATTCCTAATCAGCGCGGTTTCTGAGGAATCGAAAGCGGCCAAGAATATGACCAGAGAAGTGGTGGCTTCCCTCTTGACTCGCCCAGGTAGGGCAAGGTTGATGTTGAACCCAGAAGACCTGGATAGGAAAGCATTGGCTCTCATAAAGCAAGAAGCCAAGAGAGGTAATTTGAAGGCGGCAGGAGCGCATGTGACGGTCCCCATGATTGAATCCATGTCCGTGGCTGGAACACGGCAGGAATGCAGGCGGAAGATCGAAGAATATGTGCGAGCAGGTGCGACATTGCCCGTAGTCATGCTCATCAGCCCAAAGGATCAAGACGCTTCCTCCGTTCTCAACCTCATCCAATAGATTCCCTATATGTGGTTCGAGATCGCTCGGATGAGCTGAAGTCACCGACTATCTGGAAGATTTCCGTGCGAACAGATGCTTACAACACAGGAAGTTGGTGGTAGCTATTCTTTCTCTGCTGCTTTGCAGCTTCTATTCCAGACACGGCATTAACATAATAAGTATCCAGATCGTGGGCCACGTCACAACAGTGTAGGACACAAGATGGAATTTCGGATAGATGTGTAGAGCGTCCTCAAACAATCTTGAGTTCGGCCCGATGGGACGATAACAGTCTAAATCCTTTCTGTGTCACTACTCCCGTGTCCTCTAGATTCATGCCTCCAAAACCTATTTCGTAATATGGTGTTTCTATGCAGAGTACCATGTTCTTCTCGATCTCTCGATTGTCACTTGGAGCCAGGGTGGGCGGGTCGTAGTTCGGTATTGGGGCCAAACCGACACCGTGTCCAGTATGCCATCTTTCGTATCCAGTTAGACCTGCGTTTCTGACGGTTTGGACACCTATCTTGAAGAGCTCTGACGCCTTGATCCCCGGTCGTATACTCTCAATTACTTTCTCTTCGCCTTTGACTATGGCTTTCCAGGTCTTGATCTGTTTCTTGGACGGTTTTCCCACAACGGCGCCTCGAGCTAGGTCTGAATGGTAATACTTGTAGACGAGTGAGCCATGTAGTTGAATGAGGTCACCCTTCTTCAGTTTGTACCTGCTTGGGGGAGCCAAAGGAATGGCGCCTCGGCCTCCCCCGAGAAACGTATAGAAGCGAATGCTCACTTCTTCCTCTTTTGCGACAGCTTTTCGGAAGGCTACGCCCAGCTCCTTCTCACTCACGCCCTTGCCTGCGACCTTTTCTACTGCATCGAATCCTTTCTCAGTGATCTTCGTCACAGTTCTTATGTTTTCTATCTCCTGCTGCGTCTTCACTGCTCTTATCCAGGCGATCTCTTCAGAGGCGTCAAAGAGTCTTGCGTTTGGCAGTCTCTTCTTGAGTTTTTCATATTGGGATAGGACCATATTGGTGCCGTCAATTCCTAGCGTTTTGCTCTCCAGCCCCTTCTGTGTAATGCTTTCCAAGAGGACATCAACAGGATCATTGCATTTTGCGAGTCCGCCTTTGCTGATCAGTTCGTTCATCCGTTTCTCTCCCCCGTGGAGACGTGTAGTCCTTGAAGTGACTATGTGAAAAAGACCATAGAATCGTACATCCTCTATCCAAGATGGAGACTCTGCCAATGTGAACGCATTTAGCGCTCTGGCTATTAGAGTTGCGTCCAGGCTCAAAGGAAAGAGGCAGAACCCTTTGACAGGCACGTCGCCAAAATAGGCGTTGTTTTCTTGTGCTGTGGAGATCAGGGCATCCAATCCTTTCTCTGACATGATTCTGAGGGCCCTTTCCTTATTCAGCAACATTCTCGAGATACCTCCGCTTTCTTTTCAGGAATCATGCACAAAATTCGAATCCGTGGGTTCAGTGCTAGGCAACGACTAGTAAGTAATTTGCTGATTGTCTAGACGACGTAGATGTCGTTTGGATACTCTCCCAGATACCTGTCTCTTCTGTCTACAATGACTGTGACAACGTTCTGACCCGGCTTCATGTCCTCAGCTACCTTGAAGGCCGCAAATACGTTCGCGCCTGATGACATACCGCAGTAGATACCTTCCTCCCTGCATAGTAGATTGGCCATGTTTCTCGCATCTTCGGTTGTTACTTGGAACATCTTGTCTGGGTAACCCATTTTGTACAACCGTTCTGCAATGGATTCTTCGGTCTCCCATTTCTTCAGTCCCATCAACCTTACCAGTTTCTTACTTGCCTGAGATGGCCCGAACTCCCCCTTCTTGGCTTCAGCCCCTTTCATCTCCATGTACACTTCACTTTTGGCTGGTACGACCCCGAAAGTATACGGCGTCACTCCCAGGTCTTTCAGTGCCAGCGCAACGCCTAGAAACGTTCCTCCGGATCCTATGGAGCAACCCCAAGCATCGATCTTCCCGCGTAGCTGCCTGTGAATCTCCCTTCCCATCCCCATTTGGCCAACCGTGTTGCTGTGATTGTAGATTTGATCAACCCAAACAGTGTTGGGATCGTTCTTCTCCAACTCATACATGTGCATCTTGCCTGCTATGATCCAAGCAAGATCTTTCTCCTCTTCCGAAAGTTGATTCATTACTTCTTCGCTAAGGAAATCACTGGGCGGCCGGCATTCACAGACATCTGGCCCAAAGGCATCGGTGATCTTCAATCGCGTACTTTGTCCACGGAGCATCGTCCTATATGTGCACAGCTTTGCCTTGTGTCCCTTCACGGCGCAGACAAACGCGAGAGCAGGAGCAGTATTCCCTGCGGAGGCATCACACACGATGCCCCCAGGCTTAAGCTTCTTTCCGTTCCAAGTCAAACCTTTCTCTGCTGCCTCAACCATCGCGAGAGCCATCCTGTCTTTGTAGCTTCCACTCGGATTCAGATGCTCAAGCTTGACAAACACGTTCGCTGGTACGTTCTTGCCTGCCCTGTTCAGCTTCAAAAGGGGAGTATTCCCTATTACCTCTAGCATGCTATTCACATAATCCAAGAGATCGGCCTCACGTTCGAAGACTCCCCTGAACTCCATATAAGACTTCGCAAGGAATGTAACCTCTGTCTGGCGCCAAAACATGGCCCAGTTTACATCAAGCCACCGAAAAACCTCTTGAAGTCTGCCTGGGCCTCTTCCGGCGATAGAACCCAATTGGAATACATTCACAAGTCTAATGAGGCAAACGTACAGTATGAAGTTGTGAGTTCTAGGAAGCAGGCTTAAGAAGGCAGGACAGCGAAGAGCTAAGATGAATGGACGCCACCCGTCATAATCGTTGCGCAAGAACTCCAAACAGGTCAATCTACCTGTTCTCGGAATACTCAACAGCCCAAAGCCAGCATTGAGCTTACCGGAAAATCACTTATACTCTTCCAAGTGCAAAACAGAACATGTCCTGCGAGGGTATGATCTTGCCTCTGAATCTTAGACGAGCATTAAAGATTATGGAGAAATATGACCTAGACGCATTGGTCGCGACAACACCAGAAAACAACTACTATGTGAGCGATTTCTGGAGCCTCAGCCACTGGACTTTGAGAGGAGTGCAAGTATTTACCGTTCTCCCTCGTGACGGTGAGCCAGCGATTGTACTGCCTCAATCGGATCTTGATCTGTACGCTTACAGCTCTTCATGGATTAAAGATATAACATGCTATGGAACGTTCTACATCGAGCCACCAAAGAGAAAAGGGTTACTTGAATCTGAGGAGTGGCTCATCAGACTCGCAAGGGAAGCCAGGGCTGAACAGACGCCGATGGACGGACTGGTCAAGATCCTGGGCGCGAGATGGCTCGACAACAAGAATATTGGAGTTGACGAAGCAGGTATCACTTTTGTGGCATGGGAGGAACTGAAGAGTAAGCTACCCTCGGCCCAAATCAAGCCAGGAGTCTCTATTTTCAGAGAGATAAGAATGGTAAAGACCGCTGAAGAGATTGAAAGACTCAAGAAAGGTGCGGAAATCTCGGAAAAGGCAGTCAATGTCGCTCTGCGATCTGTCAAAGAAGGAGTAAACGAAATCGATCTGGCTCGTGAGTTTGAGGTTGCTGTGGCAAGAGAGGGGGGCAAACCTCTCATCACGGTCTTCGGCTTCGGTCCAAGAAGCGTCTTCCCAAACGCGATGCCCAGCGCCAACAAATTGAAGAAAGGTGACATTGTACGCTTTGATGGCGGATGCAGTTATAGGAGCTATGCCTCCGACATAGCTCTAAGCGCAATATTCGGCCAACCGACTGAAAAACACAAACAGTATCATGCTGCAATATCCAAGGGAACAGAGGAAACCATCAATAATGTGAAACCGGGCGTGAGGGCCTCAGAGCTCTTCAACATAGCTATGGAGACCACAAGGAAATCTGGAATACCTCACTACCGACGCCACCATTGTGGACACGGGATAGGGATAGAGGTCTACGACATGCCAGTAGTGAGACCTACGGATAATACGCCGCTTGAAGAGGGAATGGTGCTGAACATAGAAACGCCCTACTACGAACTGGGGTTTGGCGGCCTTCAGATCGAACACACGATTATGGTAACAGAGAGAGGACATAGATACTTAACAACACCTACTGAAAGACTTGTGACGCTCTAGTTTGCTAAGAACTCAGGATGAAAGACATAGCTAATAGTAGCTATGAACATGGTTCTCTGGAAGGGACTGGTTTTGAAGTTCGGCATAGGCCTATCAACCTGCCGAGAAGGGTTATTCTACCCGGTGGGCTTTGCCTCAGCGGAGAATCTGAAAGTAGTAACTCAAAAAGCTGAAACACTTGGTTATGACTCGGTGTGGGGCAATGATCATATCACCAAGCAGACCTATCTGAAGAATCGCGGAGAACCGAATTTCTTTGAACCTTTGGTAGTCTTTTCAAACTTGGCAGCATTCACAAAACGTGTAATATTGGGAACAGGCGTCATTATAGGGCCGATGCGCAATCCCGTGATTCTAGCCAAGCAGGCGATATCCTTGGATCATGTTAGTGGCGGACGCTTTGTTCTTGGTGTCGGGCTCGGGGCATACAAAGAAGAGTTTGAAGCCTTTGGAGGGAAAGGCAGTCGCGGCGCAATCCTAGATGAAAGCGTCGAGGCCTTGCGAGAGTTGCTCGACAAACCGGTTGCCAGTTTCCACGGAAAGTACATACAATTCTCAGAGATTGAAATGTATCCGAAGGCCCTTCAAAACCCCTTTCCTATATACATTGGAGGAAATGCATCCTCGGTCCTGAAACGTATCGCCCTCTATGGGAATGGTTGGTTACCGGCAGCCCTGACACCTCAGGATCTTAAGAAAGGCATGGAGCAGATAAGAGAATACACGAAGACCGCCAAGCGAAACCACGTGAAAATTGAAACAGCCCCGGAAGCTGGCTGCAGCATCTCCAAGGATAGCACACAAGCACGGAAAGATTTCTTCAACTCGCCGATGTATCACCACATACTTTCACTGCAAAAATCAACGCTCAAGGATCTGAAGTCATTCGGCCAAGAGGAACTTCTGAAGCGGAACTTCGTTGGAAATCCAAGCGAAATCATCAAGAGAATCGAATCTTATGAAGAGGTGGGAGTTCAACACCTCTGGTTCGACTTCATTGCAGACACAGTGGAAGAGAAGCTAGAGCGCATGGAACTCTTTGCTGAAACCGTCTTTCCATCATTCAAATAGGAACAACACAGCAAGCGAAGGCGGTCGCGTGCCCGTTTCTTGAGAATAATTACAAGGAGAATACTCGGCTACCTCAAATTTGATTGCTTTTACGCCTCCAATGGCAAGAGAAAAAGGCGAGGCACGGGCGTTCCGGCTCCAAAGCGAGTCCTGGCGCGCCATGCAGGAAATTGTCCGAAATTACAGTGCTGGGGTAGCGGCCACAAGAAGCCTTTCTCCAAGAAATGAGAAGATTCTGTGGTATGTCCAGAACAAGGGTCAGTACATATTCGACTCAAAGATGTGAAATACCCCAATCAGAAGAGGAAGTGCTGGCCATGCTCTCAACGGTGCCTAACTCACGGACGGGTCGTTGGTATGGAGTGAAGCCGCAGAATGACAAGATCTATCACGGCAAGATTGAGGAATGCCTAGTCGCGTTCTTCAAGCTTCAACATCTCAAGATCAGAGATGTCTCTCATCGTGAGCAATCCCTCAAACCAACGCATGGTCATGGGAAGAACCGTAGAAGACAAAAATGTTTGTGTACTGTTTTCAAAGTCTGCGGCAGACCAACACTGATCAGAGCCGGCCTTCGGCGTGTCGTTCATTCAACCTAGTCAGCATGTCTTGGGTCATTGTGGCTAGGGTGTAGCTCGGTTTCCATCCCCATTCCTTGCGAGCAGCATTGTCGTCGATGGATTTGGGCCAAGAATCAGCAATCTCCTGCCTGAAATCAGGCTTGTATTCACATACGAACCCGGGTATGTGTTTCTTGATCTCCTCGGCCAATTCTCCAGCCGAGAAACTAATGCCCGACAAATTGTAGTCAGCATGGTGCTTGAGTTTGGAGAGGTCCGCGTTCATGAGGTCCAATGTTGCTTTGATACAATCAGGTATATACATCATTGGAAGGACCGTGTCCTCTCTCACAAAACACGTGTACCGTTTATACTTGATAGCGTCGTAGAAGATGGCCACGGAATAGTCCGTCGTTCCTCCCCCGGGCGGAGTCTCGCTGCTGATTATCCCCGGATAACGAGCTCCTCGCACATCAATGCCGAACTTCTTGAAGTAGTAGTTGCACATGAGTTCGCCTGCTACTTTAGTCACTCCGTACATGGTCGTGGGACGAAGCACTGTCTCCTGTGGAGTATTCTCCCGAGGAGTCTCTGGGCCGAAGACCGCTATGGAACTTGGCCAGAAAACCCGAACCAATTGATGCTTCCTCGCTATCTCAAGAACATTGTACAAGCCATTCACATTGACGTCCCAAGTAGGCTGAGGATTCTTCTCCCCCGTCGCCGAGAGGATCGCAGCCAAATGATAAACTGTGTCAATGTCGTGCTTCTCTACTAGCTCTTCGATACCTTCCTTCTCTGTGGTGTCAATGAACGCAAACGGGCCCGCATTGAGCACTTCTTGGCTTGGCTTTGTCTTGTGTCCTGCGGCTACTACGTTGTCTTTACCGTGTCTCTTGCGCAGTTCTACCGTCAATTCAGTGCCGATCTGACCGAACGCTCCAGTTACAAGAATTCGCTTCATGCTTCTTCGTGACATTCCGAATCCCTACACTTGTCATTCTCCTAGAATACTACAACGCCGACGAACCTACCACTGCACTGAATGTCGCTATCTGAGTTCAGACATTGCATGTCCTTCAGCAGATTGAGAATGTCCTTGTAGTTGTAACTCACATTGTCGGTATTCTCGCGAATATCGTTATGAAGTCTCAAAAAAGAGGGGCATATGGCTCGGCTCCCGCGTCAAACGAGAACTCCAACTTGTCAAAACCTGACACAAAAATTGTCACATCCTTTGCCACCCTCTCGGGTGCCTCCTTCTCTATCAGCACCCGCTTGAAGAATTGCGCGATTTCACTCATGTGTTTTTCCTTCATGCCAATCCTAGTGATCTCTCCGGTCCCCACACGTTCAGCAGTTAAGATATTCGCCCTTTCCAAAAGGTCTTTCACCTTTCCGCTATCACCCAACTTAGAAAAGTCGCATACGATCATATGCGTCTCTGAGAAACCCCTATCGCTACCAAACACTTTGAAGCCCAGATCATCCATGGCTTTGCCTAACGCTTTCGAGTTTCGCACTATTTGATCGGCAAGTGCTTGACCGAACTCTTTCAGCTCAAGCAACATCACCAGTATCGCCGGAATTCTATCATAGTGATCATTGGCAACGAAAGCGGGAAATAGCGTTCTGCCGATCTTCCTATGAATCTCTTCATCATTAGTAACAAACATGCCTCCTTGCGGCCCGGGCAAAGTCTTCGTTGTAGACTCGGACAAAATATCGGCTCCCTCCTTCAGCGGATTTGGAAAACGCTTAGCGATCACGAATAGAGAGTAGTGACAAGCGTCGTATAGGACGTAGGCACCAACATCCTTCGCAACTTCCGCCAGTTCCCTGACGGGTTCAGGGAAGAGGACGAGCCAACGGCCCAAAATGATCAGTCTTGGCTTTTCTTTCCTGATTAATTTCGTCGCAGCATCAACATCTATATTATAGGTAGAGTAGTCAAATGGCCAATATCTAACCTTCAGCAATCCTCTTGACAATAGCGGCGTGTCATCGTGAATTGTGTGTTTCTTTTCTTCTCTTATGTCCGTTCCAACGAACGATGTGGCTATCTCTTCTCCTCCGCCATGTATCCCCGTCTCAATGACCATATCTCCTGGTCTTGTTAGTGCGAAGATGGGTGCGTAGCCTGCCATTTGACCACCGAGCGGTCTGAAGTCAACATATTTCCCTTCAAAAATCTCAGCAGCTAATCTCTGAGCTTCCGCTTCCATTTGTCCGACATATTTGCCGCCCGGATACCGCCTCTTGAGCGCGTCATCGACGTACGTTACATACCTATATCCAAAATCGCATGTCCTGAAACGCCTAAGAGTTGGGCTTGATATAATCTCTGAAGCAATCATGTTAAGGCAGCTTTTTCGATACTCATGATGTTCCAAAAGTACACGTCTTATGTCGTCAACTGACTCGATCAAGGTTTCCGTAGGACCTCTTTGGCCTCGGTATTTATCACTTTTTGTTTGGGTTCGGTCGTGTGCTAGCTACTGAATCTGCCTGAAGGTGAACGAGTAGTCAGACTCGCCATAACTGGTGCCTGTCTCAAACCTACCGCTGAGCATGATGCAACTTCTTCCACCTATTTTGTCTGATAGTTTTCCGAGGGGAATGGCGAGTAGTGCCCCAGCCGTGATGTTTGTCGAATACATCGCACCGATGAGGCCGGGGCTAGGCCTAGCTCGTCCTTGGCGAAGAGCGGCACTAGGAAGCCAGTCAATTGTATCGTCATCTCATATAGCACGAACGCGAAGAACATGCTTGAGAGTTTCCTATTTCTCAGTACGACCGTAAGTTTGTGAATAGGGCTCTGCTTGGGTTCGTAGGTACACCTTTTACAAGCCCACACTGTAGGCAAAAACCCACAGTTGGATCTCTCCCTGAAACTTCGATCATTTTATGGAGATTAACGGAACGCCGTCTTTGCCTTGTCTATATGTCCAGTAGCCGAATAGGAAGATGACGATGCCCATCAAAAGCCCGGGGAGATTCCAACCGATTCTTTGGATAAGGCTTGGTACACGATACATAGCCTTCTCTACCTCAGGGATTCCAGGTGGTATTACTGGAGCTTCGTAAAGGAAGACGTTTTGAAAAATGCTCCAAAGGCTTGTGACTAGGCTTGCAACAGCCGCAACCATTATGAGCAATCCCACCCATTGATGAATGAGAATCGTTCTGCTCATCACACCACCTGAGAGACAACCAAAAGTGCTCACATGTAGTCTTTTAACTCACCGCTGAATCTGCAAAACCCTTAACTTGATGTGCCGCTTATGTATCACGCGATCGGTTATGATCGAGGGCAACTTCTACACATGGTCAGAGGAGAATTTGAACCAAGTTCAAGCCAAACCCGCAAAGTATGAGCTCTATGACGAGTCAAGAACCCTGCTCTACATAGGTTCGTCAGGCAATCTTTCGGAACGCTTCAAAGGCTACCTAAGCACAAACTTCGACAACGATCCCTGCAAACAGCGAACAAGATCCTACAAAAGAGAGTACGTAGATTCAGAAGCCGAAGCCAAAAGACTGGAGGAGAAAAATCTGAACGAGCATCAGCAACGTTACGACCGACTGCCACCCTGCAATGAACGAGTTGGCTAGCATCTCCCGCAACAAGTGCAAATCTCTTCGCAAGAGCCAGAAACCCTTATAGAAATGACATAAGCAACCGTTCCATTCTATTGGTCGGAGCTGCTCCTAGTGACGAGTAGGCCTAGTGACGAATTCGATCTGCCTTTCTTCAAGGAGAATGGTTTCGCTAGGAGAAAGTGCGTGAAGTGTGGTAGCTACTTCTGGACGCAGGATCATGAGAGACAGGATTGTGGAGATGCACCGTGTCAAGAATATACGTTCATAGGCAACTCGCCTGCGCGGACAAGCTACACACTTTCAGAGATGAGAAGTCAGTTCCTATCGTTCTTCGAAAAGAACGGACATGCGGTCATCAAACCCTATCCGGTCATAGCCAGATGGAGAAATGATGTCTATCTGACAGGAGCCTCCATCTTTGACTTCCAACCATATGTCACGGAGGGAATCCTTCCTCCGCCGGCGAATCCGCTTGTAATCAGCCAGCCCTGCCTCAGGCTCACAGACATAGACAATGTCGGACCCACGATGGGGAGGCATCTGACAGTCTTCGAGATGGGGGGGCACCACGCATTCAACTACCCCGACAGGGAGATATACTGGAAAGATCAGACTGTAAAGTATCATCACGAACTTCTCACAAAGGAACTAGGGGTCAGATCAGAACTTGTCCAATACAAGGAGCATTTCTGGTCAGGCGGAGGAAATGCAGGCCCTGATCTTGAAGCAAGTGTAAACGGGCTGGAGATCTCGACCCTCGTCTTCATGTTCTACAAGATCGTCGGAGACAAGCTCGTTGAAATGCCGATCAGAACCGTAGATACGGGCTACGGGATTGAGCGGTGGACTTGGCTCACTCAGGGCTCAACCAACGGGTTCCAGCCCATCTACGGAGAAGTTTTGGATTCCATCATGCGTCTGGCCGGGGTGAAGGCTGAAGACGAACTGATTGCAGCAAGCTCACGTCTGTCGGGCATGATGATCTTAGAAACATCGTCGGAGAGAACCCAGTCGCGTAAGAGAGTCGCCGACAGACTTCGAATCGACTGGCAAGAACTCGAAAGGTTGCTGGCGCCAGTTGAAAATGTCTTCGCTGTAGCTGATCATACGAAGTCGATAGTGTTCATGCTTTCGGAAGGGGTGGTTCCCTCTAATGTTCAGGAAGGATACTTGACTCGGTTGCTGATACGCCGGACGTATAGGTTACTGAAAAACCTCGGCATCGAAGATAAGTTGCAAGACATTGTGGATATGCAGATTTCATACTGGGGCCGGGATTTCTCAAGCCTGAAGGAGATGAGAAGTGACATCATTCGGGCGCTGCAAGTTGAGGA
>Ga0129298_10000291_pt1 | contig 19135 bp, 18 predicted proteins | sample I19B2metaG_FD_94707 | JGI IMG/M metagenome (GOLD analysis project Ga0129298, IMG submission 94707) | Lake sediment bacterial and archeal communities from Gulf of Boni, Indonesia to study Microbial Dark Matter (Phase II) - ​I19B2 metaG | ecosystem: Environmental > Aquatic > Freshwater > Lake >... | reverse complement strand
TGTCAAGCAACGAAAGCAGGTTTCTCCCAAAGAAAACTGATGAAAGACGCTACCAGCTTGATGTTCGCGGGTTCACCTGCCCGTACCCACAGATACTCGTGACGAGAGCCCTGAGTAACCTCTGCGCTGAAGACATACTCGAAGTGACCCTTGACAACCCTCCGTCCGTTAGGGATATTCCTCCAGCCCTAGAGGAGAAGGGGTACGAGGTAAACGTGTCGCGTCCAGACGGCTCGACATGGAAGATCTTCATTCAAGCTAGGCAACAGCAAGCTGCCAGCGACCAGCAGAGCTAGCAAGTAGTAGCCACAACTGGTCTTCCGAGGGCAGGACTATCATATTTGACCGTAAGATTTATAAGCATAACGCAGTTATATGAGAGGATAACATTGTTATATTACCGAGGCTCAGAGAATGACAGAATCAAAAAGCAGAATAGACTGGTCCTCACTTCGCAAGAAGGAAGACTGGTGGGCAGTATGGCTCGGCTTCGCCGTAATGGCGTTGGTCCTTGGTCGTATTGTCACGTGGACGCCGAAGATAGGCAAGTGGTCAGCAGACATAACCGCCGCCGTCAATATTGCCGAACTGCCATACTTTGTGCTAGTGGGGCTGTTCCTTTTGGCTTTGACAAGCGCCGCGATTCTGGGAATGAAGGAGAAACTGAAAGGCTACTGTGCAGGATTCCCAGCAGTCTTTGCGTTGGCTTTCCTAGCGTTTCTCATCGCAAATCAAACCGACATTAGCTATCTGGGCTTGGAGTCTGTGCTCTGGGCGCTAGTGGCTGGCTTGCTGATCAGCAATACTATAGGCCTACCGCAATGGTTGAAGCCAGCTGTGAGAACTGAGCTTTTCATTAAGATCGGGCTAGTTCTGCTTGGTGCGGAAATCCTCTTCAACGTGCTCTTGGCAGCTGGATCATTCGGTCTATTTGAGGTAACCGTCGGACTCTTCACCGTCTGGTACTTCTGCTACTATCTGGCAATCCGATTCGGTCTAAGGAAATCCTTTGCTTGCGTAATGGCCAGCGCCACATCAATATGCGGTGTGTCGGCAGCCATAGCGGCCGGCGGCGCTGTCAAAGGTGATCCCAAGGAAGTAAGCTACACCATTTCATTGGTTCTGCTGTTCGCTATGCCCATGTTGGTACTGATGCCAATGACAGCAAGAGCTCTCGGGCTACCTGATGCGGTTGCCGGCGCATGGATCGGGGGTACAATAGACACAACCCCCGCGGTTGTCGCAGCTGGCTCGCTATATAGTAGCAAGGCAATGCAGGTCGCTTCGATCCTCAAGATGTCGCAGAATGTCTTGATCGGACTTACCGCCTTTCTCTTGGCGCTGTATTGGACACTCAGGGTAGAAAGAAACCCGGAAGAGAAGCCCAAGCCCATAGAGATATGGTATAGGTTTCCGAAGTTCGTCGTAGGATTTATCTTAGCTTCGCTTTTCTCATCGTTTCTGCTGACTCCGATCCTTGGAGTCGAAGCCACAAATGCCATTTTGAAGGTAACCAAGGACATACGGTCTTGGTATTTCGCAATGGCATTCGTCTGCATTGGACTGGACACGAAACTCAGTGAACTCGTCAGGATTGGCCGGGGAAAGCCCTTCGTAGTCTTCACCGCAGCCACGCTTCTTGACATAGTCGTTTCGCTCATGTCGGCCTACCTATTCTTTGGGGGCGTCATATTTCCGTCGCCAGTCTAGGTCGTGAACAGTGAACACTATTGTGAAAACCACAATTGGGGGAGCACTCCTGTCCAAAGAAAAACGGCCAAGAAGGACCATCATCGGAAGCATTCTAGGCGTTGTGGGAGGGTTGTGGGCATTATCCTCATTCTTCATCGCAGGCGCATTCATCTTTGCCGGGGCAGTGGGAGGCGGAGCGGCGTGGTTTTGGCTAGGGATACTATCTTGGATTCTTCCTCCGATTACCACCGGCCTCTCGCTTATCGCGTCAATTCTGATGGTGGCCAAACGATATAGGGCAGGCGGGATAGTCCATATAGCAGGTTCCGCCCTTATTCTGACTATGCTAGCTCTTTTCGTGATTGGAGGCGCTCTTAGGTCAGGGGAGATAACAAGGCTATTGCCTATCATCACCTTCTTCTGGACAGGACCCTTCGCACTGCTCCTTATTGGCGGTATCTGCGGTCTCACTGCTGTGAGCTCCTCAAGGTCGGTGAAGTGAGATGACTGGTGCGACCGAGAAATCCGTGGCCACTTCCAAGCTTAGAAGAATCCAGAAGTTCTCCACTAAGGAACTGGCTCTCATCTCAGTTCTGTCCTCATTGTGGATAGTCTCAGAGGTCTACCTTGGACCAGTCATTGGCCAGTTGACTCAAGTGCACGGCGTAGTCCAGCGGTTCTTCGGATGGTTCCTCATGCTGGTTCTGGCTTGGCTGACTGGAAGGTTTGGAAGGGTTACGGCGATGGCGTCGATAGCCTCGTTTGCCACAAGGATCATACGTCCTGGTCAAGTGTACTCCCTGTTCGTTGGGTTTGGATATGCGTTAGGAGGCTTGACGTTCGATCTACTTTTCTTCGTACCTAAGGCAAAGGGATTTGGAGGCAACACGGCAAAGGTTTACCTGCTGAGCATGTCTGCAGTTTCAGCAGCAGTAGCATCCATCCCATATCTGCTCTTCAAGCTCTGGACGTTGGGTTACCTCGGATTTATGTTCTGGGTTCCGCTGTATTCATACGAGATAGCCAGAAGTACAGTTCTAAGCGTCTTGGGCACGCTGACCGGGATCTCTATCGCGCCAAAAATCGAGATATGGGCTCCGAAGATAATGGAGAACAACGGTCCAATTCCTCGCATCAGTGGCTCGAGAGAGAATGAGACTTGAGCCTTAGATAGGAATCCTTTCTCCTTTGAAGTCGCGTTTGAACCTCCCGAGTTCTTCCTCGACTTCTTCAAGCTGGGTCTGGTCGAAGACTGGCCCATCCTTGCAGACCCTGTACTTCCCTATGACGCAGCTTCCGCAGATTCCCATGACGCAGAGCATGATGCGTTCCAAACTTGCCTGAAGCGGAGTATCGTGCTTCTTAGCCATCAGATAGACTTTGCGTATCATAGCCTCGTTGCCGCATGCGTATATCATGTTAAACTTCCTAGATGAGAGGATTTTCTGGACGGCGTCGGTCGCGAGCCCCCCAATGCCATAACTGCCATCATCGGTTGTGAAGACAACTTCCGCACGGGTCTGTACCGCAATATCACGTAGCTGGTCAAGGAATAAGAGATCACTCCGGGTTCTAGCCCCCTCGACGAGGGTAGTCTTCACTTTCGCATCCAAGAGCGTCGTCATCAACATCCTCAGGGGTGCCGTTCCGATACCGCCGCCAACGACCAAGGCTCTTTTGCCCACTATCGTGAAATGTGTGCCGAAGGGTCCTCGAACCCCAGCGATGTCACCTTTCCTCATGCTGTTAAGCGCATGGGTTGCTTCGCCCACTTCTCTCACTGTGACAGAAGATACCTTTCCGCTTGTGGAAGATAGGCTTAGGGGAATCTCGTCCACACCTGGAATCCAGACCATGACGAACTGGCCGGGCTTCGCTGAGGAACAGAGCTCGTCCTCGAGAAAGAGTGTCTTGACTCCCCGGCTTTCGGTTTTGACACTCTGAATCTTGACTGCTCTGATTTGGTTAACGTCTGTGTGCCAGCCCGACAATCTCCTTCACGCTTTCGTAGCCCTTCTTTTCGAGATAGGAGTCGATGCCCTGTGCAACCAGTCTAAAGATGGCTAAATCCTCGTAGGCTATGGCTGACCCGATCTGGACTGCTGAAGCTCCTGCCAACAGGAATTCCACGGCGTCCTTCCAAGTCCTCACCCCTCCGCAGCCGACTATAGGCACGTCAACAGCCTCGTAGACCTCGTACACGCATCTCACGGCGATCGGCTTTATTGCGCCGCCGGATAGGCCTCCGATCTTGTTCGCCAGTATCGGCCTGCGGGTCTCAATGTCTATTGCCATGGCTCTCACAGTGTTTATGGCGGTGATTGCGTCGGCTCCGGCAGAAACCGCGGCTTCAGCAAGCTCAGCTATGTTTGAGGCGTTTGGGGTCAGCTTGGCGAAGACGGGCTTGTCCACAGCGTCCTTAGCCCGCCCCACGACCTCTTCGAGCATCTTAGGATTCTGCCCTATCTCGACTCCAGCTCCTTGCACGTGAGGACACGACAGATTAAGCTCCAGCCCATCGGCGCCAGATTCGACAGCTACCGCTGCAACCTCAGCGTACTCTTCAGAGGTAAAGCCATAGATGCTGACGATCAGCGGCACTTCCAAGTCGCTCAGGTCTTTGATCTCCTGCGCAAATTTGTGGATGCCCGGGCTTGGGAGTCCTACGGCATTGAGAAGTCCACACTCAACCTGGATTACCGTTGGATTGGCGTAACCTTGGCGGGGTTTCAGCCCGACCGATTTCGTAGTGACTGCACCAGCTCCTGCACGTGCCACTTCCCTCAAAGAGTCTGCCGAGATACCGAGTATCCCCGAGGCTAGCATCGTTGGGTTACGGAGACGCAGCCCAGCTATCTCGATTCTGAGCTTGTCCGACTCACGCATGGTCATCACAGAAGTCTTCAGTCTCTGGCTATATTAAGGTTTAAAGTCTCTCCTTGGTTACTTACACGGTTGTTTGATGGAAAAGGTTATTCGTATGGTGGTGAAATAGAGTCTGATTGTTTGCGGTGAAATGTTTTGAAGGCGACCATTATCCCGTCCGTCATGGGAGTTTTGGGTCTTGGGGAAGACAGAAGAATCGTAGCGAAGACGGTTTTTCCGAAAGATGCATTGAAGATAGCCGGGAAACTTATAGAGGTTGAATCTGGAAGAGCCGTCACCGAGGTTGCCAATCTGATCAAGATTCTCAAGGAGAAAGGTTACACTGGATTCGTGTTTGAGAATGCGGAATTGGCTCAGACTGTTCGCCGAGAGCTAGCTGTAGATGTTGAGGTCGAAGCGTCGTCTGAGATAGGTGAGGCTGTGCGTGAAGACATGGGGAGATATGCTGTTGAGGCTGGCTTCCTCGAGGAACCTTCGGAGATGGCGAAATGGATCCACGATGTCTCGATGGAAATGTCGAGGCTAAAGGTTCGAAGGGCAACCGAAAAAAGAGACCTTTTGATCGTGCAGGCTGTTCAAGCTTTGGACGATCTGGATAAGACGCTGAACCTGTCAATGAACCGGATACGCGAATGGTACGGGCTTCATTTCCCAGAATTGAGCCGCCTCATAGACAAGCATGAAACCTACGCCAAGCTTGTAGGCACCTTAGGCAAGAAAAACAACTTCACCGCCGAGAACCTTGAAAAGGAGAGCCTGCCTAAGAACAGAGTTTCCCAGTTAGCAAACGCTGCGGAAGCCTCGATGGGCGCCGACTTTGAGGAAGCCGACATGGAGCAGATTCAGAAGATGTGCCAACACGTTCTGGGACTCTTCGACATGAGGTCCGGACTTGAGGGGTACATCGACAGAACCATGAAGGAAGTCGCCCCGAACACATCTGCCCTAACCGGTTCAACCTTGGGCGCAAGACTCATAGCTCTAGCTGGCGGATTGGGCAACTTAGCTAAGATGCCAGCGAGCACCATCCAGGTGTTGGGCGCGGAGAAGGCTCTCTTCAGATCGTTGACGACTGGCGCTCGACCTCCCAAGCACGGCATACTCTTCCAACATACGGCTATCCACGGGGCTAAGCGTTGGCAAAGAGGAAAGATCGCTAGAGCCTTGGCTGGCAAGCTCGCAATAGCTGTGCGCACCGATGCCTTCAGCGGTAGCTACGTTAGCGACAGGTTGAAGGCAGACCTCGAAAAAAGGATTGAAGAGATAAAAAGGAAGTACGAGCAACCTAAGCCAGCACCTTCTGAAGAAAGACCGAGAAAGGCTGCGAAAGAGCCTAGACCATTCCGCAAGAGAAGGAAGAGGCATGGACGTAGAGGTTGAGCCTCATCCGGAGTTTGCGGGCGTCTACCTAGTCACCGTTGAAGACGGGTCGCGAAGGCTCGCCACTAGAAACCTTGCTCCGGGAAGGGATGTCTACGGCGAACAGCTAGTCAGAACCGGGGAAGCTGAGTACAGGCTTTGGGACCCCTTTCGGAGCAAGCTTGCCGGCGCAATCCTGAAGGGTTTAAGGCGTCTTGCCATAGAACCGGGCAACAGAGTACTTTATCTAGGCGCGGCTTCAGGAACCACCGCCAGTCACGTATCTGATATCGTCGGCGAAGGGGGCTACGTTTTCTGTGTGGAGTTTGCGCCTCGGTCCATTCGCGATCTCATAAATAATGTCTGCAGATTCCGAGGAAACATGGCGCCGATTCTGGCAGACGCTAGACTTCCCGGAAAATACGCAACTCTGGTGGCGAAGGTTGATGTCATATACTGCGACATCGCTCAGCCTGAACAAGCAAGGATCCTTGTGGACAACGCAGATGCCTTCCTCAAGAAAAGCGGCTGGATAATGCTTGCAGTGAAGGCAAGAAGCATCGACGTCACCGAAGAACCGTCAGAAGTCTACAAGCGCGAGATTAGCATCCTCGAAGAGAACAGCTTCAGAATTTCTGAGGTTATACATCTCGAACCCTACGACAAAGCTCACGCCATGATAGTCGCTCAGCTCTTGTCCTAGGAAGCTTGCCGGGATTTTCGAAGAGCGTAAGTGGGCGTTAGCAAGGGCTTTTCATCATCTACTCATAGGAGTTTTCTTATCCTTAAGGAGACATCTTGCATGAACCTGTCGATGTGGTCTAACACATATTCTGTTACGTCCAGTTTCCGTTCTCTGATCAATGGCGTGAGATCCATCGCGTAGATCATTGCTGTCGTAATGTCTGTACCGTGAGATTCGAAATATGTTGCGTTGGCTCTTCTCCTACCCATCGTGGCTAGATCATACCGTTTTCCGCCGCATATCTGGGAATCGAAGACCCCTGCTAGGGCAGTAGCCAGGTTCTCATGAGCGCCAACGTCGAATGTGACTTTATCCGAGTCGACCATCCAGTCGAGGTCCCTCCACACCTCGCAGCCGTAGAGCCTCTGCGGATGGAGGTTCCGTGGGAGTTCTCTTAGCGCCTCTATGACTCTAACAGCGACGGCTACGTGGGTATCATGTTTGTCAGCAGGATTGTGAGTATAAACGTAAGATGGCTTCGCTGCCGAAATCAGATGCCTAAGGTCTTTTCTTACGTCTGGTTTTTCAGGGTCTTTCACAGCGGAACTCGGATAGTCCAACAACAACACGCCACTGTATTCGCCCACAACCGCAGCCTTCTTCTGCTCGGTTCTCCTGACCTTCCGCATCTCTTCATCCGAATATGATGCATAGAGGCCGTTCCTCGGGCTGCCGGCACCATCAGTCACAGTTACGCCTAAGAACCGTTTGTCTTCTTTCATGAAGCATTCCAGGATTCCGTGGTACGCCATTATTTCGAGATCGTCTGGATGGGCGCCGATGCCCATGTGGGTTGTTCTAGCCAAGGCTTCCTGTACAGATTTGCCATCGGGAACAAAGAACTCCGCCGTATCCTTGCCAAACTTCATTTCCATACCTCCATATTCACTTCAAAGCCGGAAGGCTTGCGGCTGCAATGGCCTGACCGACACGTCTGCTGGACTCGTCTGGAAGATGAAGCCTTACTGTTCCAGCCAGCTCTGGGAATTCAGTCTGCAGGACTTCTTCAGCCTTCTGAAGGATTATGTTTCCTCCTTCCCCGGACGTGACGCGTCCAAGAATGAGCACGTGTTTGACATCGTAGAAGTCAGCGTAGTAGGCGATGCCATATCCCATATAACAGCCGATGGTTTCGAAAATCTTCCTCGCCCCATCGTGTCCCCGTGATAGGAGTTCTTGAACGCGCTTGAGCTTCTCCGCCGAGGTCTGCTTCTCGTCAAACACAATTCCTGCGACCTTTGCGAGTCTGATGACGGCTTCCTGCGAGAAATAGTGGACGCCAGTTCCACGGTCGCCGGACCACTCGTCCACGGGGGCATGCGGGTTGAGGTCAACTGGCACAAAGGCAAGCTCATTGAGCCATCCCGTGATATTGCCCCTTCCGTCTATGTATCCGCCCGCTTGACTTGAGCCCAACGCGATGCCGAGAACATTGGTATCGTCAAAGCTCATGGCTCCAGCAAGCGCCGCGACGTCGCCATCATGAATCACTTCCAGCGGAACGCCTCCCCACTCCTTTTTTATGTCAAGGAACAGGTTCGTCACCCTTTTCTCGAACAGCTTACGAGGAACTCCTCTGAAAAGCGATGCAACCCTGACGCGGTTGTTTATGTAGATTCCTGCTGCGCTGACCCCGATGGCGTCGACCCGAGGCATATGGGAGGCTGCGGAGCGTAGTGCGCTCATGATTTCGTCGATATGATATTGTGGGTCCTTCTGGGTCTTTGGGTTCCAGACGACTTCTTCGCTGAACACCGCTTCCCCGTTTACAACTGCAGATACTTTTCTGTCACTTGCGCCTGCATCAAAGCCGATGCGGCATCCGTCTAGATGTCTTCCTAATGGGATGCTTTCTTCCTTGGGTTGAGGCAGATTGGCATAGTCCACGGCTTCAACAGTGAAAGGCTTTTCGTAGACGCCTCCCATAAACTCAGCATCAAAAGCCCGCCTGCCATTGGGCGAGTATTCCTTTTTGATCTGTCTTCCAACAGTCTTGGAGCCGCCGATCACGACTCTCCACCCTCCCCAGACCCATAGGAGAGTTTTCACGAGACGCTCAACATGGGGCACGCTTGTCCTCTCCATCTCGGAATGTTGAGGAAACACAACGGTCCTAAAGACAGAGGTCAAGCCATCGTTGCGTTCGATGGCGATTCCCAAGGGGTCTCCTTTGCCAGATCCGCGGACAGCGTCGAGAAACACTCGGTTGCGCAGCACAATTGGCCGAAAGTCTCTATCAAGCGGAGGCTTCACTCTCGGTTCAACAAGACCTAGGTGATGCGACATACCCCTCCGTTCCTTAGGCGGTATATGCTGTCTCACGAGAGAGTTTCGTGGGTTGGTCTATTTGTGATTATCTCTTGGCAACGCATGGTCTTGCCAGATTCCACCTTGTACCTTTAGGAGGCTTGGAGACCAAACTTCTTAGGCAACTGTCGATATATCTCTGCTGGTTCAGGTTATCTCTTCTCCCATTGTGCTCATCACGAGTTTTCCATGTTTCACGCCTTTGCAGCTTATGAGTCTGTCAGCTACCTCTCTGATCTCTCGGGGTGACCCCTTCAAGGCGAGAATCTCCATGCAGTTATGCTCGTCGATGTGTACGTGCATCGTGGAAACAACGTTGTCACTTCTCTCATGCTGGATCTCCGCGAGTTTGCCGAGCAGCCCTCGCGCCTCATGGTCGTAGAGAAGCGTTAATGAACCCATAACTTGCCTTTCGGACTTCTCCCATTCCCTCTCCACGATGAAGTCTACAATGAGGTCTCTTATGGCTTTGGAACGGTTTGTGTAAGTCTTTTCCGTCATGGCATTGTCGAATCTTCTGAGAAGGTCAGAGCTGATGGATATGCTGAACCTAGCCGTCTTCTCCAATCCGGTGCCCTCAAGATAGTATTCTTCCTCAAAGATATAACATTCCTATCTTCTCGAATAGGAGCGCTGATCATACTAGTGGTCACTTTTTTCCAAAACCTTAAATTAAAGTGTCCACCACCATAATCAAGCAGTGAAAGAGATGGGTCTAGGAGAAGCAATAGTCTGCAACAACCTCGTCAAGGAATACAAAGGTCCCAAGACCGTACGGGCCCTTGATGGTGTCAGCTTCTCAATCAGCAAGGGAGAGGTCTTCGGGTTCTTAGGACCAAACGGCGCAGGGAAGACCACGCTTGTCAAGATTCTGGCTACTCTTCTTAAGGCAACTTCTGGCCTTGCAGAGGTCGGGGGATACGATGTCGACAAGGATGAAGCCAAGGTCCGCCGGATCATGGGTTACGCAGGGCAAGATTCTGAAAGGTCGGCGTATTTCAGGCTTACAGTGAGGGAGAACCTTCTGTATTTTGCCCACGCCTTGAGAGATGTGCCGACGGAAACTGTTAAGGATAGAACAGATTACATCGCATCGTCGATCGGTTTCAGCGACAGGCTTGACAAGCACTTTATAGCCTTGTCTGGCGGCGAGAAACAGCTGGTTATCGTGATGAGGGCAATCATGCACCTTCCTGAAGTGTGCTTTCTAGACGAACCATCGAAGAGCCTTGACCCAGTGACCGCGCGGAACGTCAGAAACTTCCTCAAGTCATACGCCCAAGAGAACGGGATCACCATGTGTCTCACGACCCATAACATGAAGGAAGCTGAAGAATTCTGCGACAGGATCGCGTTCATAAACCATGGCAGACTCCAGTTTATGGGCACACCCATGGAATTCAAGAAAAGAGTCACTGTCAAAGAAATCGTAGAGATCGGCGTCCCCAAGCTGACAGAAGCTGTGGAATCAAGGCTCCTAAAGATAAGAGGCGTCAGCAACCTGACCCGAGAGGCGAACATCAGGCTTTACTGCGACGATGCCTTCAGCGCTTTGGGCGAAGTCATGGATATACTTGGAGAAGCAGGCATAAAAGCGCCTGTCGGGATGGCTGAACCTTCGCTTGAGGATGCCTTCGCATTCTTCGTAGAGAATGGCGAGGTGAAATGAGAAGTGGTCAGCCCCCTTAAGCTGTTCTACATGGCTGTGTGGCGAGAAGTGCTTACCCTAACCCGCTACAAGGCGAACTTCGTATTTGAGATTCTGACCGGTGCGCTTTTCGGTTTGGGGATGCTCGTGTTTGCGGTTGCGTTTGACGCTTCCCTACTCGGCAGGACAGTTGGCTCCACAAACTATGTGGCTTTTTTCACGTTAGGCGTTAGCTTCCAAGCCTGGCAGAGCATAGCTCTGTGGAGAGCCGCTGGCATGTTCCAAGGCGAACTCAGCACCGGGCAGATTGATTACACTTTTAGCTGCCCCTTCTCGCGTTACTGGTTTATCGTAAGCAACATTGGCGCTTCAGCGATTCTCGAGACACTTTTCTTTCTCCCTATGTTATGTTTTGGCTTATGGTTTACAAAGGAGACACTGACCCCGTTCGGTCTTGCTCTAGGCTTGGCAGCAACAATGCTCACTGTGACCGCCATGGCTCAGTTGGGCACCATTTTCGCCTCTTTGGTCCTGCGGTATAGGCAGGTGACTGCGGTCTTCAGCTTTTTCAACTTCGCCTTCCAAATGCTGACAGGCATGTATGTCCCACTCCAACTTCTCCCCGTGCCATTGCAGGTGATAGGGTATGCCCTCCCACAGACGTTTGGCATGGACCTTCTCAGACACTACGTGATGAAGACGACCCCGATCATAGCTGTCGAATATGAATGGATTTCGTTGCTCGCCCTAGTTATATCTCTAAGCCTTCTAGCCAGGTTGGCAACAGCCTATCTTGAAAGAACTGCCAAAGAACAAGGGCTGCACTATATCTAGCCGAGCCCCTCGTCTCCAAATACTCTAAAGAGGTTTGATAAGAGAGCTTTCACTAAGCATATCTAGACCGCCATTCATGGCCGAACGGAACCTGTCGACAGCGGTCAGAACAGCCAGTAGCTATCGGAGATATGAAGGCAACCATCGTAGCTTCGGAGCCAGAAGAAGCCGCTATAGGGCTAGTTTCTCTCTCAGGTACCTTCTGCTGATGGCCATGCTTTCTTTGGGTGTTCTGTTTGTTCTGTCCTGTTCCACAACAGCCCATTCTATGCGGAGGGGTTTTGCGGCTTTCAGTACTGCTGGGAAATCAACCGCTCCTTGTCCCAGTTCTGTGAACTCGTATTTTCTGATCCCTTCTTCTGTTCCGTCCTTCAAGTGCAGGTATCCTACGCGGTCGCCACGTTCTTTGATGAACTCTGCTGGCGAAAGGCCTCCGCATTTGACCCAGTAGGTGTCGACGCAGAGTGAAACGTGTTCTGGGCTTGTGTTCTCAAGGATGATCCTAGTTCCATGAGCATTGTTGACTATCTCCTGCCAGTGGTTGTGGTAGCAGACTGTGATGCCACGTTTCTTGGCACTTTTGCCGTACTCCTCGAGAAGCTTCGAGTTTCTCATGTAATTCTCGTCAGAGTTTTCTCTGCCTCCGGCGCCGCTGAACAGAAGGAAATGCCCATCAGCCTTGTCCAGCACAATCAAAGCACTATCAACAGTCTTGACGCTGGCGGAGCCTACGTCCATGTGCAAGCCTGCCAAACCTAGCCTCCGAGAAGCGAGGGGCTTTTTCGGATCAGGTATCCTCGCGAAAACCTCGGGACTAGCCTCTATGCCTTCGTATCCTAGAGACGCGACCTCGTCAAGCACACCCGAGAAATCGGAGAGAGGCCGTTGCCCCCAGACTATGAGTTGAGCACCAATCTTGGGTATAGCCAACTTCAACACCTTGCAAGATTTCTAATGCCGTAGCTATTTAAGATTAACCATGGCGCTTACTGAGACCTAAGCGAACCTCCAGACCACCGCCAGGCAACTGTGATGACATAGGCTCCCCTTTCATGTCGGATCTTGAGAAGGCAGGGGGTCCTAGTCAATGGCCGCGGGAACCTTGGAGCACAAAGACGGAAAGCCTATCTGAGCCACGGAGGATATTTCTGGCCGCTCAGGAGCGCTTTGAAGGTTTCCCGTTCCCTGATCAAGGCATATTTCCCATTTTTCACCAAGACCTCTGCGCACCTAGGCTTGGAATTGTATTGTGAGCTCATCGAGAAACCGTAGGCGCCAGCGTTAAGGATAGCTAATAAGTCGCCTTCATTGATCTGGGGGAGTCGACGGTCTCGGGCAAGGATATCTCCAGACTCGCAGAGCGGTCCGGCGACATCGTATGTCTCAGCATCGGACTCGTCAAGTTTGTTCGCAACGACTATGGGATGATAGGAACCATACATGGAAGGTCTGACCAAGGTATTGAAGCCTGCATCAACGCCCACAAACTTCTTGAAAGGTGTGACCTTAACAGTGTTCACAGATGTCAAGAGGACTGCAGCATCACAGACAACGTAACGGCCTGGTTCAACGCAGAAGAAAGGCTCACCAAGGTCATATTCCTCCACTCGTTTCTTGAAGAACCCCAGAACTCTCTGTGCGTATGATTCCACCTCGAGCGGCTTCTCGTCTGGTCGGTAAGGCACACCGATGCCTCCTCCGAAGTCGATGAATTCAAAGCCTATGCCCACTTCCCTACGCACTACGCGGGCTATCTCTAGAAGCTTCTCAGCAGCGACGAGGAAAGGCTCAACCGTGAGTATGCCGGAGCCGATGTGCATATGCATGCCAAACTGCTCGACGCCTGCTTCTTTGGCCTTTCTATACCCCTCTACCACATCCTCCTCCCAGATGCCAAACTTTGACTCCTTCCCCGCAGTGACCACGTGCTCGTGATGTCCCGCCCCAACTTCAGGGTTCACCCTAATAGACAAGAGATTAGGCACATGAAAGCTTAGAAGTCTATTCAGTTCCGAAAGCGAGTCAATGTTCATCGCCAAGCCCCAGTCTGCGAGAAACCGTAGCTCATCGTCTCTAACGCTGGTGCCGGTGAAAAGAATCCGCTCCGGCGGGAAGCCTGCATCCGAGGCGAGGAAGACTTCTCCGGGACTTACAGCATCAAGATATGCCCCTTCACTCCGGAGTATTCTTAGCACTGCCAGACTCGTGTTTGCCTTGGCAGAGTAGTAGATCCTGACTTTCCCGTAGTGTTTGGACAGAGCTCGGTAAAGTCGGCGGTAGTTGTCCCTTACTCTCCGTTCGCAGGTAACGTAGAGAGGTGTGTCGAACTCTTCAGCCAGCTTCAACGCCGAGACGCCGTCTATGTGAAGGGCGCTGTTCCTATTTTCCAGCATTTCATGCGGCAGCGAAACCATAGACATCATCAACACAATTGTGTCTTTGAAAGAGAATGGAAAGAAGGCTAGATAAGTCCCTTCGCAGCTGCAAGTTCAGCGCTCAGAATTCCTGCTCCAGCCGCACCCCTTATCGTGTTGTGGCCGAGGCAGAGGTATTTGACTGTCATAATCGGGTCGCTTCGAACCCGGCCAACGACGATGCTCATCCCTTTCCCTTCTTCCCGGTCGAAACGAGGCTGCGGCCTATCGATTTCTCCCCTAACGACTATGGGCTTTTGGGGCGCCATCGGAAGATTAAGCCTCTGCGGTTCGCCGACGAAACTTCTGAACGCTTCCATAACCTCCTGGACACTCGGCTTAGACTTCAATTCCACTGAAACAGCCTCGAGGTGACCATCCTTTACATTCACTCGGTTGCAGCTGGCGCTTACGGCTATCTTTGCCGGTTCAACTCGCTTGCCATCAAAGGTTCCAAGGATCTTCCTTGTCTCGCTTTCCATCTTCTCTTCTTCCTTCGGGATGTAGGGGACCACGTTGTCGATTATGTCAAGCGAGGCGACGCCTGGGTAGCCAGCTCCGCTGAGAGCCTGCATCGTTGTGACTATCACCTTCGTCAACCCGAAAGCCATGAGGGGCTTCAGTGTCATAGCCAACTGAATAGTTGAGCAGTTGGGATCGGTTGAGATGAACCCTTCCCAGCCTCTTCTCTTCCTCTGGATACGGAGGAGCTCCAGCTGCTCCGGATTCACCTCCGGTATCATAAGTGGGACATCATCCTCCATTCTATGCGCACCTGCCTTGCTGAATACAGGATACTTCGCCGCAAACTCCTCTTCAACGGGTCCCGCCATGTCGCCAGGCAACGCTGAGAAGACAAGGTCCACGTTGCCAGATTCGCTAACAGCCTTCTGGCTTGTATTCGCCACGGTCATCTCGCTGACCTCAGGCGGCAATGTGGTTTCCATCCGCCATGCGCAAGCTTCCTTGTACCTCTTTCCGGCTGAACGTTCTGAAGCTGCAAGCACCTCTATCTCGAACCAAGGGTGTTCTTGGAGGAGTTGGATGAACCTTTGGCCAACTGCGCCTGTTGCTCCTAGTATTGCGACTTTACGTCTCAAGTGCATCCCTCACAACTTTGACGGCGTCATCAATCTTCGACTCGTCTATAAAAATGTTTATCGTGGCCTTGCTGGTTGTGATCTCGATTATGTTGATGTTTCCTGAAGCTAAGGCGCCTGAGATTCTGGCTATCCATCCAGGCGAGTCTATGAAATCCGGATGGGTCAGCTCAATAAGCCCGATGTTGCCTCGGCTACTTAACGCCTTGGCTATGTTAAGGCGGTGCAGACTGTTTATTAGCGTCCTTTGATTCTCGGACGACACAAATATAGTAAGTGAACGTCTCCCTGTACTGATGCCATAGATTGCTCTGTTTCCAAGTGATGCAAAGAGTCTGCCCATGTTTTCGGGCGCGATGTCACAGACGAGGCTGACTGCCATGAGTCCTCTCTTTTCGCTGATTTCCGAGGATGCCGAGTTGAAGACCCCGGTGATCTCGGTTCCCCCGCCTGCGATGCCGTTCGAGAAGCTGACGACCCTTAAGGTCTGGTCTGGCAGTTTATACTTCAACGCCTCAGCCTTGATGATCTTTGCGCCACCATGAGCAAGGGCGAACATCTCGTGAATGTCCATCCTACTAATCGGCTTGGCTTCAGAAACCGTCTTTGGGTCTGCTGACATCACTCCCTCCGTCTCCTTGACAAGAATGATCTCTCGGGCTCTGAGACAGTTCGCAAGGACCATCGCGGTCGTGTCGCTTCCTCCTCTGCCTAGCGTTGTTATGTTTCCATCCTCATCCTGACCGAGGAAACCGCAGACAACAACTATCTTCTTACCCAGGAGAGGTTCAAGGTAAAGCTTGACCTTTTCACGAGTCTTCTCTATGTCCGGTTCGGCGTCCCTGAAGTTCGAATCTGTAACAATAGGCCAGCCTTCTCCGGCGGGCTCAAGGTATACTGCGTCAGCACCTAGAGACCTCAAAGCGGAGCAGAAGATACGGGCGCTGGTCCTTTCACCCATAGAGATGATCTCTGCGTATTCACGGTCGGTCACATTGCCTATCTGGGACATAACCCCGACCAAGCTGTCCGTAGCGCCCGCCATGGCAGAGACGACTATAACAATCTCCTTTAGACCACATGCTAGAACCATCTCAGCCGCCTTTCTAATCTTCTCGCCAGTAGCCAGATCCGCACCGCCGAATTTGATGACAACTCTGTCAGCCACGGCTCTCACCACTCATCAGGAGAGTTACTAACTCTGCCCTAGCACATCGTCCATGCTATATACGCCGGGTTTCGTCTGCTTGCAGACCCATTCGGCTGCGTAGAGGGCCCCTTGAGCGAAGACACGTCGCGAGAAGGCTGCATGTTCAACGCGAATCATCTCATGTGGCCCAGCTATGATCAGGTCGTGGACTCCGGGGACTCCTCCAGCCCTAACGGACAGGATCTCCAGTTCACTCGGCTTCCTTGCGTTCAAACCCTCTCTCCCGTACACGACGCTGGAGTATCCTCTGGCTTCGGAGATCAGCGTGCCCAGCTTCTTCGCTGTTCCGCTGGGAGCATCCTTCTTTCCGGTGTGGTGGATTTCGGCTATGCTGAAGTCGTAGTCGGATGGCAGAAGCGCCAAAGTCTTCGTCAGTCTGAACATGATGTTGACGCCTATGGCGTAGTTCGGAGAGAAGACGGCTGGAACCTTCTGTGAAACCGCCTCCTTAACTCTTCGCATCTGATCATCTGTGAAACCTGTTGTTCCCATGACTATCCTTTTGCCCAGGTTAGCCACAATTGGAAGGTTTGATGCTTCTGCCTGAGGGGTCGTGAAAGTCATGTAGACATCAGCCTCCTTGGCAGCTTCTGTGATATGGGAAGAGTCTACGATCTCGATGTCGGCGTTGCAGATTCCAGCTTCCCGCAATGTCTTCCCGACATTTGGGTTGCCCTGAGCCTCGACAGCTCCAACTATCTTAAACCCTCGGGCCATCGCCTCTTCGATCAAGGCGCTGCCCATTCTTCCAGCTGCGCCTGCCACACTGATCCTAATCATAGTAGAGCCTCCGCCAACTCTTCTCGTCATGGAGCCTTTTGCTTAAGTCCACATCGAAGAATCTCTCTATTGGCTCCAGAATTTCGGGCGTCCTTTCGTAAACAGTTCTCGCAGCATTCAAGACTGTTTCCAAGCCTTTCTTGGTCATCTTTCCAAGCGGACGCCTACACGGGCCGGAAGGCATGCCAAGAACGTTCATCAAGGTCTTGTAGGCCAGCGGGTTCCTTGCCTTACACGTGGCAGAGCCGTAAGGGGTCTCTTCCTCGGTCTTGACTGTAACGATCGAGAATAAGGGCTTGAGCACCTCGGAGAGCTTCTCACACTCCGCGGTTTTTCCTTTCAGGAGAGTCTGCACAAATTCTTGAACACGCCCAGGAGCGATGTTTGAAGCCACGGAGATGACGCCGCTTGCTCCCACTGCAGAGTCCTTCATCATTACGTAGGTCTTGTCGTCGTCGCCGGACAGGATGTCGAAGTCTTCGCCACAGAGTCGCCTCGTCAGCTTCATATTCTCAAGGTTTCCGGTTGCCTCCTTCACGGCCCTCACATTCTTGAATTGAGAGTGCAGAATCGCGAGGTCTTGAGGAAGCAGCTGGGTTCCCGTTCTCCCAGGAATGACGTACGGGATGATTTGAATGTCTGGAAACTCGGCGGCTATAGGTTCAACATACTCCTTTCTTATCTCCAAAGAGCTAGGCCCGTTGTAGTAAGGTTCCACTAACAGGACGCATTTCACGCCGAAGTCTTCAACTTCGCGTGTGGCTTTGAGTGACTCCTCTGTGTTATTGCTTCCGGTTCCGCCGATGGTGAGGCATTTTCCACCGGAGAACTCGTGCACCTTCTCAATAACCTTTATATGTTCCCTCCAAGTCAAAGTTGGACTTTCGCCGGTTGTTCCTACGGCCAAGATACCGCTGACGTCTCCCTTCAACTGGAACTCGATCAGGCTCTTCAATCCCTCATAGTCGACTTCGCAGTTCCTCTTCATTGGCGTGATTATGGCAGTGTAGCATCCGCTGAACTCACGCATCCAGTTTTCCACCTTGACACCGTGAGATGTCGCAGACTGCATATTTATGTTTTTCGTTTTTTCCCTACGAATTTCGTACTTGAATGGGAAGGCATCCAGCGAAGCCTTCACTATAAGAGACTTACTTAGCAGATGTCATAAGCTTTTATACCCATAGCTATACGAGTTCTAGATTGCACAGCAAGGTTTGGAGGATCCGGACATGCGTGGAGAGTGGTTTAGCCAAGCCCGCTTTGGAATGTTCATCCATTGGGGGGTCTACTCAATCCCAGCTCGTGGAGAATGGGTTCGCTACGTGGAGCGGATTCCAGCCAGCGAATATGAGAGGCTAGCTTGGAAGTTCAATCCGAGGAGATATGATCCAGAAGAATGGGTTGGCTTGGCTCAAGAAGCGGGGATGAAGTACATGGTTCTCACGACTCGGCACCACGATGGCTATTCCCTTTTCGATAGTCAGGTCTCGGACTTCACGGCTGCGAAGACAGCGGCGAGACGCGATCTTGTGGAAGAGTATGTCGAAGCGTGCAGGGGGAAAGGCATGAGGATTGGCTTCTACTACTCGCTTCTTGACTGGCGGTACCGAGCGTATTTTGACGGCCCACAGAAGGATCCGGAAGGATGGGCCAAGTTTCGAGAGTATGTCCACGCGCAGGTTAGGGAGCTATGCACAAACTACGGCAAGATCGATGTGCTCTGGTACGACGGAGCCTGGCCATGGACGCCCGAAGACTGGAAGTCAGCTGAACTCAACGCCATGGTCCGAAGGTTTCAACCGGATATTCTCATAAACAACCGTTCCGGACTTCCCGAGGATTTTGGCACGCCCGAACAGAAGATAGAGCCTTCCTCTGATGTGAATCGGTGGTGGGAGACTTGCATGACGATGAATGACAATTGGGGGTACTCGGCGGCTGACCGGAACTGGAAGTCAGTCCAACAGCTAGTGATGAACCTCGCCCAATGCGCAAGGGACGGCGGAAACTACCTTCTCAACGTGGGTCCGAAACCCAATGGCACGATTCCTCTCCCTTCTGTGAGACGCCTAAGGGAGATTGGCAGATGGATGAGGTTGAACGGGGAGTCGATCTATGGATCTGAGCGTTGCCAACAGTTCTCGAGCATGGTAGGAC
>Ga0129298_10000290_pt1 | contig 19189 bp, 19 predicted proteins | sample I19B2metaG_FD_94707 | JGI IMG/M metagenome (GOLD analysis project Ga0129298, IMG submission 94707) | Lake sediment bacterial and archeal communities from Gulf of Boni, Indonesia to study Microbial Dark Matter (Phase II) - ​I19B2 metaG | ecosystem: Environmental > Aquatic > Freshwater > Lake >... | reverse complement strand
TCAACATTTGACACACTGTTTATACTGGCATTATGCCTTGCCAGTTCGATTGACTTCCCGTAGGACTCCATGCCGACAACAGACTTTACATCTACTGAAAGAGGAATGGAGAAATTGCCATTGCCACAGTAGAGATCAAGTACGCTGTTGATGGATTTTTGCGCCGACCAGGAGAGAACCACATCCAGGATACGCCTGTTCTGACGGAAATTAACCTGTGAAAAGCTGTCGGCAGTGTAGCACATGGTAAACTCCCTGCCGTCCCTGCCGGCCAGAGTATACTCCATCATCTCCGGACCGAAAACCGTTTTAATTGAATCCTTCCTGCCGCGCTGGAGGAAAATGGCGGAAAGATGCTCCACCCCCCCCTGCAAGGAAGCCAGATAAGCATGCATCACTTCAGGCTCGCTGCCGATGTAATGAAAAAGTGCCGATACCGTGCCATCCTCACCTGAAGAGAGATCCACCTGAGGAATCCTGTCTGGCTCGGGAGCTGCGCTCACCACTCTCCTGATCTCTGCAATGGAAAGATTGATCTCAGGCCTGGCTATGGGGCATCCGTTTTGTATATCCACAACATAATGGGAGCCGGGACGATAGAAACCTACGTGCAATCTGCCGTTGCTGCTGTGTATCTTCAGCTGGATCCTCTGGCGATAGGCAAATGGGTTAAGCTCCCTTAGTAGAGGCAGGATATGCTCCTTGCCGATGCGGGCAATCCGCCACATGGTCTCGGCGAAGATGACCTCCTTCTGGTCACACTGTACGTTATAATCAATATGCTGCCAGTCGCAGCCACCGCAGACACCGAACAGCTGGCACGCAGGGGCTATGCGGCAATCAGCAGCTGAAATGATCTCCTCGGCAACCCCTTCCAGATACGACTTTTTTTCTCTCTCAATCCTCACCTCTACCGTGTCACCGGGGGCGGTGAAAGGTACAAAGCAGGCCTTGCCGTCGAGACGACCGAATCCGGCACCGCCAAAGGCAAGCTTATCAATATTAAGAGAAGGCAAGCGCCCTACCCCCTTCCATATCCGACAAAAGCTTTCCCCTGCCTTACGGAACAAGCAACAGAGAGCCTTTTCGGGAAATCCGGCAAACTGAGGTAGGAGATGGAGTTATTGAGAAAATCCTTTACGAGCGACTCCTTTGCCGCTTCAACTTCCGCCGAAGGAACACCCATCTTCTCCACGATCCGCCGCATTACCGCCGTATCGGCACCGGACATACCTTCGTCGCGTGACAAAGCGCAACAAATTTCAAGACGCACATGACAATAGTCGCCGAAATAGTTTCTTGAGAGATCGACAATAACTATCTGCAGGCCGTTTTCGAGGGTCAACTGCCTATAAATATCCTTGTATTGCAAATCCATCCTCCGTTTTGCCCGATCTTTGAAAATACAACGCCGTGACAATTGATGTAAAGCTAATTATCCACGAAATGCGCAAATCCGGCTTGCAATTACTCAGCATTCTCTGTAAGGTATAGAAGTTTTGCACGCTAAACACTCTCCCAGGGGATACAGAGCATTCTATGAGTAAAGAAGAAGCCATTGAAGTAGAAGGTACCGTAATCGAGCCGCTTCCCAACGCGATGTTTCGCGTCAAACTGGAAAACGACCACATCGTCCTGGCACACATCTCCGGCAAGATGCGCAAGTATTTCATCAAGATCCTCCCCGGAGACAAAGTAACCGTCGAACTCTCCCCCTATGACCTGACTCGCGGCAGGATCACCTACCGGGTCAAGTAACCATCTAATCGAATAAAAACATTTCAGGAGAGCGGCGAATGCCGCTCTCCATAATCTTTTTGCAAAGGAACGGCTATGTATACTGTGGCAGACTTGAAAAAGGGCCTTAAACTGACCCTTGACGGCGATCCTTACGTCGTAATAGCTTTCGACTTCGCCAAGCCCGGCAAGGGTCAGGCGCTCTACCGCACCAAGATGCGCAACATGATTACCGGTAGCATCCTCGACCGGACCTACCGCTCCGGCGAAACCTTCGAGCCGGCAAGCCTGGAAGACCGCAAGATGCAGTACCTCTACAAGGAGGAGGAGCACTACGTCTTCATGGACAACCAGAATTACGAGCAGTACCGCATGGACGAGGATTCTGTCGGTGATGCCAAAAACTACCTGATCGACAACCTGCCTGTTGACGTTCTCCTCTTCAAGGACAAGGCAATCGCCGTGGATGTCCCCAACTTCGTCAACCTCCGCGTAACGCAGACCGACCCCTGGGTCAAGGGGGACACCTCTGGAAGCGACTCCAAACCGGCAACAGTGGAGACCGGCTACGTACTGCGCGTGCCGCCGTTCATCGAAGAGGATGAGCTGATAGTCATCGACACCAGGACCGGCGAATACTCAACACGGGTTAAGGGTTAGGCCATTGAGCAACAACTGGCTACTCGCCGCCAAAAGGGGGCGCCTGGAAGCCCGAGCGAACATCCTGCAGAGCAGTAGGGATTTCTTCCGCACCGAGGGGTATCTGGAAACAGATACCCCTCTTCTCATTCCCGCCCCGGCACCGGAGGCACACATAGACGCCATCCCCGCCGGCGGTCTTTTCCTGCAAACATCCCCAGAGCTATGCATGAAGCGCCTCCTGGCCGCTGGCTACCGGAAAATTTTCCAGATCTGCCACTGCTGGCGCAGCGGTGAGCGTGGAAGCCGCCATCTCCCGGAGTTCACCATGCTCGAATGGTACCGCGCCGATAGCGACTACACGGTGCTGATGGGCGAATGCGTCAAGCTGATCAGATATCTGGCCACGACCTGCGGCATGGGTGGAGTCATTGGCTACAGGGGGATGAGCATCGATCTACAGGGCGAATGGGAAAGGATCACCGTCAGACAAGCCTTCGAACGCTACACCTCCATTTCCATGGATGAAGCCCTGCGGGAAGGAGTTTTCGACGAACTGATGGCACTGGAGATAGAACCGAACCTGGGGACAACCACCCCGACCTTCATCTGCGACTACCCGGCAGAAAGGGGGGCTCTGGCCAGGTTGAAACATGATGACCCAACGGTGGCGGAGAGGTTCGAGCTGTACATCGCCGGCCTGGAACTGGCCAACGCCTTCTCAGAACTGACCGATCCGAAGGAGCAGCGCAATCGCTTCCAGGAAGAGGCCTCATACCGCATAGCAAGGGGGCAGCTCCCCTACCCCATGCCCGAACCTTTCCTCGCCGAGTTGGCGGCAATGCCGCCGTCAGCAGGTATCGCCCTGGGGATGGACCGCCTCGTCATGCTCCTCACCGGAGCCAACTCCATCGACGAAGTGGTTGCCTTCACCCCGGAAGAGCTATAACTCACGATAGGCAACGACCTCCCCGGAGTAGGTCGTCAGCCTGAAAGCTCCGTCTGCTCCCCTTTCGTAACCTGGGAGGAGCGGCACCTTACCCTTCCCCTCCGGGAGATCCACCACATAGTAAGGGACCGCCATCCCGGAGACGAAGCCGCGCAGGGAAGCCATGATCTCCAGCCCACGCTCGACAGTGGTGCGGAAATGGCGGGTCCCCCTGACCAGGTCCATCTGGTGCAAGTAGTAGGGTCTTACCCGCATGGCGAGTAGACCGCGGAAGAGATCCGCCATGACTGCCGGATCATCGTTCACCCCCTCCATGAGCACGGTCTGGTTCCCCAGGGGGATACCGGCGTCGGCCAGCATGGCGCACGCCAGGCGGCTCTGGGGAGTTAACTCCCGAGGGTGGTTGAAATGGGTATTGACGTAGATGGGGTGATACCGCTGCAAAAGCTTGCAGAGCTTAGGGGTGATACGCTCCGGCAGGGTGACGGGCACCCTGGTGCCGATGCGGATTATCTCCACGTGGGGGATGGCTCGCAGGGAGGCGAGGATGTCATCCAAACGGTCGTCGTCCAGCAGGAGCGGATCGCCACCGGAGAGGATCACGTCGCGGATGGTGCCGGTGTCGCGGATGTAGTCGAGTGGAGCAGACTGTTCCGCCAGCGTCCCTTCAATACCGCAGCACCCCACCTGGCGCTTGCGCATGCAGAAACGGCAGTAGACCGCGCAGGAGTTGGATACCAGCCAGACAACCCGGTCCGGATAGCGGTGTATCAGACCAGGCACTGGGCTTAAGCCACCCTCGTTGAGGGGGTCTGGCAGTGAGACGCCGTCCTGCAGCTCCATGGGATCCGGGACGCACTGACGCCAGATCGGGTCCCCCACTCCACCGATCAACCCTAGGTAGTGACGGGTGATACGCATCGGGTAGCGCGCGGCGACAGGGGCCAAAATGTCCTGGTCTACGCCGAAGAGCCGTGCAAGCTCATCGTTTGAGACCACGCTATCCTTAAGACTCTGCTTCCATTCGGATTTCATCACTCTTCTGCATGACGGCAGGACCCTAGCCGCCGAACTCCCTCTTCATGTAGGCTTGCCACTCGGCAATTACCCCTTCGTAATCCAGGCCGAAATCGGCCAGAGCCCGCTGCATGGCCTCGGAGATAGCCATGCCGTTCCCCAGATTGACAAGTATCTCCGTAACCTTCGGCCAGCCGTAGGATGAAACCATGAAATTGACCATGGCGTAGCTCTGCTGGTAGGCCATGGCAGCCTCCCTGGCAGCGAGGTCGGTGAAACCTTTCTCCAGGCGGCTAAACTGGAGATAAGCCGAGCTTTTCGCCGCCTTCCCCAGTGCACCGAGGGGGGGATTGAACACCTTTCGCCCCTCCAGTTCGGCCAGCCCCTCATTCAGCCAGGTGGGGCAGTTGCCGTGGGTCAGCTCCTGCACCACCACATGGGTGTACTCGTGAAAAAGAACCCCCTTGAGCTGGTCGGTGAGCTGCTCTGCCCCACCAACCGGGAGTCTTATCTTGCCGTCATAAAGGCCGCCGGACCAGTCCGGCCCCGAGGTTACCGTGCGGAAATCCTTGCGGGTATAGAGAATCACCGGGATACGCATCGACGGAAATAGGGAGAGGTCCCGGCCAACGCTGTTGTAGGCATCCTCCAGGGCTGAAAGGATATCGCCGGCCAGATTTGAACGGACCTCGGCGTCATAGGAGATGACGAAGCGGGAGCTGTACCCCTTGTCCATCGATCTCTCCACGGAGAGCTCGCGGCGAATCTTCTCCGCCAGCCCTGAGGCTGCATGGAAATCCCCCTTCATGGCAATGGATTTCTCCAGAAGCTCGAGGGACTGGGGAAGGTTGCCGGAGTCGTACTGGATCCGGGCGAGATAATACAGTATCTCCGGTGTGTCCCCTCCCATGGCCCGGGCGCGCTCCAGCTCATTCTGGGCGGCATCGGCGTATTTTGCAAAGTAAAGGGCGATGCCGCGGAAAAAATAGTAGCGGGGCGTATCCGGGAAGAGCTCCCTGGCCTGGTCGAAGCTGGTGGCGGCAGCCTCGTAGTTGTTCTCCCTCATGCGCCGCTGACCCACGATGGTGTAGGCCTCGGCCAGGTTTCGCTTCAGCACCTGGTCGTAGGGGTAGCTTGAGTAGGCTTTCAGCAGAAGTTCAAGCGCTTTTTCCCCCTCCCCCTTCTCCATGAGGGAGATGGCGTACTCGTTCTGGGAGAACGGGTCGTTTCCCCAGGAAATCCCGCTAAGGAAGGAAAGAAGAAGCGCTATGGCGACTGCTGCACGGTTAGGTCTCATGGAATGTGTGGTTAATGGCACGTGTAACACGCGGTTAAGGTTTGCGGGAAAAAGCCGTCCTTATGCTGGCGCAGATCCCGTCAACAGTCAGACCGTAGCGTTCCAAGAGTTCAGACTGCTCCCCCTGCTCGACGAAGCGGTCAGGATACCCCAGTCGCGTGACAGTTGTTCTGTAGATGCCGTTCTCCTCCAGGAGCTCCAATACCGCGCTGCCGAAGCCCCCTTGGAGGACATTCTCCTCCACGGTGAAAAGATGTCCCGTCCCTGCAAGGCCCAAGATGAGGTCATTGTCCAGTGGTTTGATGAACCTGGCATTGGCAACGGCCAGCTCGATACCCTCTTCTGCCAGGATCACGGCGGCATGCAGGGCGGGGGAGACCATGGTACCCACTGCCAGAATAGCGCCTTCCCCCCCCTCGCGCAAAAGCTCCCCTTTGCCGCGGGGAATATGGCGGAAGAGTTGATCCAGAGGGATCCCCGTCCCGCTCCCCCTGGGGTAGCGCAGGGCGGTTGGAACGCCGTAGCCGATGGCGCTGCATAGCATGTGCTGCAACTCGTTCTCGTCCCCGGGCGCCATGACGGTCATGTTGGGGAGGTGGCGCAGATAGGCGAGATCGAAGACACCATGGTGGGTGGGTCCGTCGCTCCCCACCACACCGGCTCGGTCGATGGCAAAGACGACCGGCAGGTTCTGCAGGCAGACATCGTGCATCAACTGGTCGTAGCCACGCTGCAGGAAGGAGGAGTAGACGGCAAAAACCGGCTTGAGTCCGTCGGCGGCCAGGCCGGCGGCAAAGGTTACACCATGCTGCTCGGCAATGCCGACGTCGAAAAAGCGATCTGGATAATCCCTGGCGAATCCGGTGAGACCTGTACCGTCCGGCATGGCTGCGGTCAGGGCGACGATGGTGTCGTCCTCCGCCGCCAGTCTACAGAGGGCATCGCCGAAAATGGCGGTGTAGGAGCCCCCCCCACCCTTGGCCTTTAGGACCTTGCCGCTCTCCTGGTCGAACTGGCCGATACCGTGGAAAAGGGAAGGATTCTTCTCCGCAGGAGGATACCCTTTCCCCTTGCGGGTAAGCACATGGATCAGGACGGCATCGTCGAAGCTGCGCACCTTCTCCAGGGTCTCCTGCAGGCGGACGATGTCGTGACCGTCGATGGGGCCGATGTACTCAAAGCCGAACGCCTCGAAGAGCATCCCCGGGGTGAAGATCCCCTTGAGGGACTCCTCCGCCCGCTTGGCCACCTTGAGAGCACCGGAGCCGAATCCGTCCAGCCCCTCCAGGAAACTCTCCATATCCTTCTTGATCTTATGGACGAACTCATTGGTTATTGTGCGGCTGAGGAAGTTGGACAGCGCCCCCACATTCTCGGCAATGGACATCTCATTGTCGTTGAGGATAACCACCAGGTCCTTGTTGAGGTGGCCGGCATGGTTAAGCCCCTCGAAGGCGATCCCGCCGGTCATGGAGCCGTCGCCGATGACCGCCACCACCTTGTTTCTCTTCCCCTGCAGATCCCGGCCGACCGCCATTCCCAGCGCAGCCGAGATTGAGGTGGAAGAGTGCCCTACGTCGAAGATGTCATGTGGAGATTCGGCCCTTTTCGGAAATCCGCTGATCCCGTCCAGGCGGCGTAGGGTTTGGAAGCGCTCGCGGCGACCGGTAATTATCTTGTGGGCATATGCCTGGTGCCCCACATCCCAGATTATCCGGTCCTTCGGGGAGCGGAACACCCTGTGCAAAGCAAGGGTCAACTCAACCACCCCGAGGCTCGGGGCGAGATGACCGCCGTTTGCAGCACAGGTGGCGATGATCATCTGGCGGATTTCTGCGGCCAGCTGCTCCAACCTGGCATAGGAGAGATCGTCGAGATCTCTTGGCGAATTGATGGAGTCAAGAAGCTTGTGCATGTCTCAGGACTTTCGCGCAACCACGTAACGGGCTATCTCACGCAGCGGCTCGGCACGGTGGTCGAAGCCTTCAAGTGCCTGCAGCGCCATCTCCAGAAGTTCGGCACACCTGTGCCTGGACTCCTCGATGCCGACCACCGCAGGATAGGTAGCCTTCCCCCTTGCCTGGTCGCTGCCGGCATCCTTGCCGAGCTCCTCGGTTGTCCCCTCGATGTCGAGTATGTCGTCGGCAATCTGGAAAGCCAGACCAATCGCCTCGCCGTAACGTACCAGGGCTCCAAGCTGATCTTCGCTCGCCCCCCCTAGGAGGGCTCCCGACTTGACGGATGACTTTATCAGTGCGCCCGTCTTGTGAATATGGATGAACTGCACCGTGGGTAGGTCGATGTCATGCCTCCCCTCGCTCTCCATGTCAACAACCTGCCCGCCCACCATCCCCTTGGATCCTGCGGACACGGCAAACTCGTGAATCACCTCCAGCAGGACACCCGCCGGCACGGAGGCCGAAAGGCGGGGGCTGCTCAGGGCAATGAAAGCCTGGGTTAGGAGGGCATCACCGGCAAGAATTGCCACTGCCTCGCCGAAAACCTTGTGATTGGTAGGGTTGCCGCGGCGGAAATCGTCGTTGTCCATTGCCGGCAGATCATCATGCACCAGGGAGTAGGTATGAATCATCTCCATGGCAGCCGCTGCGGTCAGGCCGAGGGATTGGTCCCCTCCTACCGCCTCGCAGGCCGCCAGGAGGAGTATGGGCCTGATTCTCTTGCCACCCGCAAAGGAAGAGTAGCGCATGGAACGGTGCAGTGAGCCGGGGAGATCCTCTTCCCTGGGCATGAGCCGATCAAGCTCCCTGTCAACCAGTTGGCAGCGCTCGTTAATATACTGCTTCAGATCCATCTGAAATCCCCTTCACATGTCGTCCTCGCCGGCAAAATCCTCGCGGATCAAGACGCCGTCACGCTTTTTAAGGAGCAGCTCCACCTTCTTCTCCGCTTCGCCGAGCTTTCTTGAACAGATGGCCGCATGCTTTATCCCCTCCTCGAAGACCCTGATAGAGTCATCCAGGGAGAGCTCTCCGCTCTCCAGCCTGCTTACCGCATCCTCCAGTTTTTTCAGGGACGTTTCAAACTTTTCCGCTGCCATCGTTCCTCCGCTAGAGATTTCATATTATCCACGGGGTGAATGGGAGTCAAGCCCATCCACCCTGCCAGGGGAAAGAGACTCAACTGAGCAGACAGCCTCCCCGTCACTCAGCCTTAACCGCAAGCAGTCACCAGGCTGCAGCTGGCATAAATTTTTAACCACCGTTCCCCCCGGGAGAAGCTCTGCAACCGCGTAGCCGCGTGCAAGCACGTTTAATGGTGAGAGAGCATCGAGAGTGGCTGCAAGATGGGCAACCGTGCCTCCGCACCTCTCCAAGCTGGATTTCACGGCTATCTGGCAACGCAGCTTGAGAGTGGCAAGTCTTTCTAAATCGCTCTCGATCCGTTGCTCGGGGGAAGATAAACGCAGCCTGGAGCGGATATCCGACTCCTGCCGGCGCAGTTCGCCGATTGTGCGTTCGATGGTTGCCGAGCATCTCTGGGAAAGGTCATCTACCCTTTGCTGCATCCGGGCGATTACAAGCTCCGGACTCTTTAGCGCGCTTGCCCTGTAATGCAGTTCAACCCTGGCAGCCGAGAGGCGCTGATCCATGGCCTGCTGCAGACGGCGCTGCAGGGAGGCGCAATCGGCAAGGAGCTGGGCCTTGCTGGCGGCGACCATCTCCGCCGCTGCCGAAGGGGTGGGGGCACGCAGATCTGCAACGAAATCGGCAATGGTGAAGTCTACTTCATGGCCGATAGCAGAGATTACCGGGACAGTGGAATCGTAGATTGCCCTGGCAACCACCTCCTCGTTGAACGCCCAGAGGTCCTCCATGGAACCTCCGCCCCTGGCCACTATGATCACATCCACCTGCGGGTAGCCACTCAGGTCCCTGATGGCGGCGGCAACCTCGGCACCGGCCCCCTCTCCCTGGACCTTTGCCGGGGCAATCAGCAGATGCAGGCCGGCATGACGTCTCTCAAGTACCTTGAAGATGTCATGTATGGCCGCCCCGGTGGGAGAGGTGACGATACCGATGGTTCGGGGAAGAATGGGGATGGCTCTCTTGCGCTCCTCGGCAAAGAGCCCCTCCCGTGCAAGCCGCTCCTTGAGCTGCTGATAGGCAAGCTGCAGGGCACCCACCCCCTGGGGTTCCATGTACTCCACCAGCAGTTGGTAATCGCCCCTCTGGTCGTAGACTGTCATCCTGCCGCGCAGAATGATCTTCATGCCGTCGGCAAGGCGAAAGCGGAGGGCCTTTGCCGAACCGCGGAACATTACGCAGCGCAGGGCAGCACCGCTATCCTTGAGAGTAAAGTAGAGATGTCCGGAGCTGGGTGTGGAGAGGTTGGAGATCTCCCCCTCAACCCACAAATGCTCGAAGTTCTCCTCCAAAAGTGATCTGACCAGTGAGGTCAACTGGGAAACGGAGAGGATTTTCTTTTCGGAGAAGAGCGTCATGACCATCGACTAAGCCCTAACTCATATTCTTTGTCAAGGGGTAATGCCGCAGCGGCAAAGCTAACATCTTGCCAGAATTGCCAGATACTGTAGTATACGCCCATAATGAGTGAGGTGAGACCATGATATATCCTAAACTGTACATTATCGGCTGCGGAGACACCGGGAGCCGCGTGGCACGCCTTGCCATGGAAGAAGGTGTAAAGGTCGCCGCCATGTCGCGCAACATGAGCAAATGCGCCTCACTGCAAGAGAGTGCTGAGGAGATGATCCGCGGCGACCTTGACGACACCCTGGCGATCCCCCGAATTGACATGAGGGGTGCCGCCCTGCTCTACTCGGCCCCGCCACCGGGGGGGGGGATCAGGGACACGCGGGTTAGCAACTTCCTCGACTCAATCCAGGTGGGGAACGAACCGGCAAAGATAGTCTACATAAGCACCACCAGCGTCTACGGCGACTGCGGGGACGAATTGGTCACCGAGGAGAGACCGGCCAACGCTGGGAACCATACTGCCAAACGACGCCTGGATGCGGAGGAGAGCTTCACGGAGTGGGCAAAGATGCGTGGCGTACCCCTGGTCATCCTCAGAGTTGCCGGGATTTACGGGCCCGGGAGGATACCCATGGACAGGATCCTGGCTGGACACCCACTGCTTGACGAAACCGAGGCGGGCTTCAGCAACCGGATACATGCCGATGACCTGGCAAGAATCTGCCTGGCGGCTATCGACAGGGGTGATGATGGCGATATCTTCAATGTCTGCGACGGCGAGACCAGCACCATGACCGCCTACTTCAACGCCATCACCGACCTGCTCGGCCTGCCGCGCCTCCCCCAGGTACCGTTGAGCGAGGCGCGTCGGGTCATGACACCACTCATGTTCGGCTACATGACCGAATCGCGGCGCATTGACAACAGCAAAATGCTGGCAAAGCTGGGAATCAGGCTCCTCTATCCAACCATGGCCGATGGACTTAAAGCATCACTTCAGTAGCCGCTGCCTAACCGCCTCGAATATTGCTACTCCGGCAGCCACAGAGGCATTTAGGGAGCTTACCCCGCCCGCCATGGGCACGGAGAAGAGCACGTCACACTTCTTGCGCACCAAGGGCCTTATCCCCTCCCCTTCCCCGCCGATGATGAAGACCGTATTGCCAGTCAGGTTCTGGCGATACAATGATGCACCGCTCTTCTCATCGGCGCCGAAGATCCAGAACCCGGCCTCCTTCAGCTGCTCAAGGGTAGTGGCCACATTTGTAACCTGTACTATGGCAACAGTCTCGGTAGCCCCGGCGGCAACCTTCTCCACGGTAGGCGATACCCCTGCCGCCCGGTCCCTGGGGATGATCACGCAACTGGCTCCTGCGCAAGCAGCCGTGCGGATGATCGCCCCCAAGTTGTGGGGGTCCTGGATGCCATCGAGGACGATGAAGATGCCATCCTCCCCGCTAGCTGACCAGGCGGAGAGGACGTCGGCGAAATCTGCATAGGCGAAGGCCTCCACCCGCAGAGCAACTCCCTGGTGGTGCTCACTGGAGCAGAGCCGCTGCAGGTCCCGGCGTTGGCGCCGCCTCACCGGCACACCCACTTCAGCTGCCATTTTGAGGAGTTTCTCCACCCTCTGGTCTGACGCCCCTTCGGCAACGAAAAGCTCGAAGGCCCTCCGCGTTCCGCGCAGGGCCTCCTTCACCGGATTAATCCCGTAGATTATCTCTTCCTGCATATTCTTTCCTCTTTTACGCTTTCAGCGAGCTTTAATGCCGACGGATATCAACCGACAGCAGCAATCTCGTCGATTATCAACTCAGCGGCAGCAGACGGATCTTGGGCTGCGCTGATGGGTCGGCCGATAACCAGATAGTCGGCACCAGCGGCAATAGCCCCGGCCGGTGTCATGATCCGTTTCTGATCGTCAACCGAAGCAAAGGCCGGACGTACGCCCGGAGTGACGATAAGGAAGTCGGGGCCGCAGGCTTCTCGGATCAGCCCCACCTCCTGGGGAGATGCTACCACCCCGTCGATGCCGGCACTCTTGGCCAGTCTTGCCAGCCTGACCACCATGTCAGTAACGGAATACTCTATCCCTACCCCACGCAGGGTATCCTCAGTAGACGACGTAAGGATGGTCACCGCCAGCACCTTGGAGCGCTTACCCCCCTTAAACTCCTTCTCCAGAGTATCAATGGTGGTAGCCATCATCTCGTAACCACCCAGTGCATGGAGATTTACCAGATCCACCCCCATCCTGGCAGCCTCCAGGGTGGCCATGGCAACCGTGTTGGGGATGTCGTGGTACTTGAGGTCAAGAAACACCCTGCCGCCGTTCTCCTGCACCTTGCGCACCGCCGCAGGCCCAGTGGCGGTGAAGAGCTGCTTGCCGATCTTGAACATCCCCACCTTTTCGGCGAGAAGTGCCGACCACCGGTCGATTTCCGCCATGCCGTTGACGTCCATGGCAAAGATGATCTTGTCGCGTGCTTCGTCACGGGTCATAGTGTCAGCGCCTCCTTTACCATAGCGCTGACGCGGCTGACCGACTCGTCGATGGACAACAACTCCATATCGCCACCACTACGCTGCTTCAGCTCCACCTTCCCCTCTACCAGATTCTTGGCACCGACAACTAGACGCAAGGGGATGCCGATCAGGTCGGCATCCTTGAACTTGACCCCCGGGCGCTCGTCCCGGTCGTCATAGAGCACCTCCACGCCTGCTGCCTGGAGGCGGGCATAGATATCCTCGGCGGCACTACTCACCGCAACATCCTTGGGGTTGACCGCCGATACTATGCAGTGGAACGGGGCAATGGGGAGGGGGAAGATGATGCCGTTATCGTCGTGATTCTGCTCGATACAGGCTGCCACGGTTCGGCCGATGCCGATGCCGTAGCACCCCATGAAGACGGTCTGCTCCTTACCGTCCTGGTCAAGGAAGGTGGCGTTCAGGGCCTTGGAGTACTTCATCCCCAGCTTGAAGACATGGCCGACCTCGATGCCGCGCCACATCTCCAGGGCCCCCTCGCTGCAGCGGGGGCAACCGTCGCCATGGGCGACATTGCGGATGTCCGCGAACTCGGTGACGATGAAGTCGCGCCCGGGATTGACGTTTCTCAGGTGATAGTCAGTCTCGTTGGCACCCACCACCACATTGCGCATGGAGCTGATGGTCAGGTCGGCTATGATCCTGATGGCAGCCCCCTGTGGGCCGAGGTAGCCGACCGGGGCACCGGTTGCCTTGGCGATCTGTTCGTCACTGGCCATCTCCAGCTCGTCGCAGCCGATTACCTTCTTCAGCTTGATCTCGTTCAGGTCGTGGTCGCCGCGAAGAAGAACGCCTACAGGGACATTGTCGGCCATGCAGACCAGCATCTTTACAGTGTGGGTCATCGGCATACCAAGATACTCGCTCACCTCCTGTATGCTCTTCTTCCCGGGGGTGTGGACCTTCTCCACGGGACGTGGGTCTGCATGCTCGGCACTCTCCACGAGGCGCGACTCGGCCTTCTCCACGTTGGCGGCATAGTCGCAGGAGCTGCAGGATACAATAGCATCCTCACCGGAATCCGCCAGCACCATGAATTCATGGGACCAGTTGCCGCCGATGGAACCGGTATCAGCCTCAACGGCGCGGAACTTCAGGCCGCAGCGGGCAAAAATACGACGGTAGGCCTGGTACATCTTCTCATAGGCGGCATCGGCACCTGCCTCGTCCACATCGAAGGAGTAGGCATCCTTCATGATGAACTCCCGACCGCGCATCAGGCCGAAACGGGGGCGAATCTCGTCACGGAATTTGGTCTGGATCTGGTAGAGGTTGAGGGGCATCTGCCTGTAGCTCCTGACCTCACGGCGAACGATGTCAGTCACCACCTCTTCGTGGGTCGGTCCGAGGCAGAACTCGTTATCCTTGCGGTCCTTGAGGCGGAGAAGCTCCTTGCCATACTGCTCCCAGCGACGGGACTCCTGCCAAAGCTCGGCAGGGGTGACCATGGGCATGAGTATCTCGATTGCCCCCGCACGGTTCATCTCCTCCCTGACGATGTTCTCCACCTTGCGTATGGAGCGAAGTCCAAGGGGGAGATAGTTGTAGATGCCGGCGGCCACCTTGCGCACCATCCCGGCGCGGAGCATCAACTTGTGGGAGACCACCTCGGCATCGGCCGGAGTTTCCTTAACAGTTGGAACAAAGTACTGTGTGTAACGCATTGGTTAACCTCGACAAAGTTTTATATATGGCAACTGGAGTTCTCACTTCTCACTTCTCACTTCTCACTTCTCACTACTTACTGCCTTCAATACCTCCCCGACCAGGGCGTCGGCCAGCTCATGCTCAGGCACCTTGCGCAATATCTCGCCGTGGCGAAAGAGTAGCCCCTCCCCCCTACCGCCGGCGATGCCGAAGTCGGCCTCCCTGGCCTCTCCCGGACCGTTGACCACGCACCCCATCACCGCCACGGTAAAGGGGGCGTCGACCCCCTGCAGCCGCTGTTCAACCTCTTCGGCAACATTGATCAGGTTTATCTGACAGCGGCCGCAGGTTGGGCACGAGACGAAGTTTACCCCCCTCTGGCGCAGACCGAGGGATTTTAGGATTTCGAACCCGACCCTCACCTCATCCACCGGGTCACCGGTAAGAGAGACCCGCAAAGTGTCGCCGATACCGTCTGCCAGCATTATCCCAAGACCAACCGCCGACTTTATTGTCCCGGAAAAGATGGTACCCGCCTCGGTGATGCCGATATGCAGCGGATAATCGACCTCCTTGGCCAGGAGACGATAAGCTGCGACCGTCTTGGGGACGTCAGAGGCCTTCAGGGATATCTTGATCTGGTCATACCCCAGCTCCTCAAGAATGCGCACGTGCCCCAGGGCAGATTCAACCATCGCCGCAGCAGTGGGATGGCCGTACTTTTCAAGCAGCTCCCTCTCAAGGGAACCGGCATTGACGCCGATGCGGATCGGCACCAGGCGTTCGCGAGCGGCGCGCACAACCTCTTCAACCTTCCAGCGCTCACCGATATTACCCGGGTTGAGTCTCAGGCCGTCTATGCCGCCTGCCAGGACCTGCAGGGCTAGCTTATAGTCGAAATGGATGTCGGCCACAACCGGCAGGGGTGAAGAAAGCTTGATGCGGCCAAGGGCCTCGGCTGCCGCCTTATCGGGCACTGCGCAGCGGACGATCTCGCAGCCGGCATCCGCCAATCTGCCGATTTGGGCAATGGTAGCGGCCTCGTCGCGGGTATCGGTACTGCACATGGACTGCACCGAGCAGGGAGCCCCGCCGCCGATGGCCACACTCCCAATCATTATCTGCCTGGTCGATCTGCGCATAGCTGATCATAATAGTTGTTTTGAATGGGCAAAGTCAAGGATAGCGGCCCAATACGCCGTTATTGATCCCCAAGAAAGTCAGGCCCTATCAAGAGTGTAACCTCAAGATTAACATTGACATTTGAAACTCTGTCCGAGTAGTTTGACCATATGAAAAAACAGCTCAAATCCCCACCTAAAGCGAAACATAAACAGGAGCTCCCCAAAGGGAGCAGCCTAGAACTGGCTGTCTCCGCACTAGACGAGGAGGGGTACGGCATCGGCATTGCCGACACTGTCCAGGTTAGGGTCAAGGGCGCGCTCCCCGGCGAGAAGGTGATCGCCAGGGTCGAGCACGCCGGCCAGCACCGTACCGTCGCCACCAGGACAAAGATCATCGAACCATCGCCGCTTCGCCGCCCCTCCCCATGCGGCCACATGCCGGAGTGCGACGGCTGCCCTCTCATGGAGATGAAGTACGCGGCACAGCTCGAATGGAAGAGGGAACTGGTGGCTAACCAGGTCAGGCGCTATGCATCCCTTGCCAATATTGAAATACTTCCGGTCATCGCCTCACCAAGCGAGCTGCAGTACCGCAACAGTGCCAAGCTGGTGATTGCCGGCAAGTTCGCCGCGCCGGTCATCGGCATCTACAGACGCGAAAGCCATGACATACTGGACATATCTGACTGCACCCTGCACCACCCGCTCATCAACCGGATCGCCGCGGCGACCAAGAGAGGAATCATCAAGGGGAAGGTGCCAATATACAGTCCACGTTCCGAGCAGGGGCTGCTCCGCTACCTGGTGGTCAGGGTCGCGGAAAAAGAGAACAAGGCCATGGTGGCACTGGTCACCGCCAGACGCAGCTACAACGAACTGCACCACCTGGCAGCTTACATCCGCAAGGAGATACCGGAAGTTGCGGTTGTCGTACAGAACATCAACCCCTCCAGCGGCAACGTCATCCTCGGCAACAGGGATTTCCCCCACACGAAGCAGACCACGCTGGAAGCCAGCATCGGGGATGTACGCTTTTCCATCTCCCCCAGGTCGTTTTTCCAGGTGAACAGCGGCAGCGCCGGCATCATTTACGAACTGGTACGCAGGCACGCGGCACTTACCGGCAAGGAGAGCGTCCTCGACCTCTACTGCGGCATCGGCGCCATCTCCCTCTTCCTCTCATCCTCTGCAAAGGATGTTCTCGGCATAGAGGTTGTCGACCAGGCGGTTGAGGATGCGGCAGTGAACGCAAAGCTTAACCGTGCCCGCAACTGCGAATTCGAGGCAGGAGACGCCGTGGAACAACTCAAATGGGTCGTGGAGAGCGGCCGGAAAATCGACCTGGTGGTTCTCAACCCACCCCGCAAGGGGTGCGAGGAGAGAGTCCTGCAGCAGGTGGTCACTCTGGGTGCAGGGAAAATAATCTATGTATCCTGCTCACCCGCCACCCTGGCGCGCGACCTGATGATCCTCGGGGGCGCAGGATACCACACCGTCTTCATCCAGCCGGTGGACATGTTCCCACAGACCACCCACGTGGAGTCGGTGGCCGTCCTGCGTAAAACCTGACTTAACTTTTTCTTGCCAAGCATCATGCATTTGAGTATTTAAAAAACATCTTAACTATTGGGGGTGGCATGTACCGCGAACCGGGGAAATCCAGATTCCAGCTTGACCTGCGCAGACACCTGAGAAGCCAGAACATCTGCAACAACCTTGTGCACCTTATCTGCGAGATTGCCGAAGCCAGCAAATACGTGATCCATGCCGTACGCACCGGCGATCTGGGCGTTGCCGGCACCTCGAACCTCTACGGCGAGGAGCAGCTTGCCCTTGACGTCCTTTCCGACAGGATCCTGCGCAAGAGGCTGACCCATTCAGGAGTTGTCTGCAACATCGCCTCGGAGGAGATGGACGAAATCTACCAGGCGCAAAGCGACGGGCCCGACCTCTACTCCGTGGCCTACGACCCACTGGATGGCTCTTCACTGGTGGACGTCAATCTCTCCATCGGCACCATAGTCTCCATCTACAAGGGGTGCAACCTGTTTCAGGAGGGGCGCAATCAGGTGGCAGCACTCTACATCCTTTACGGCCCCAGGGTTTCACTGGTCTACTCGGTCGGCAACGGCGTGCACGAGTTCACAATGAATTCCCTCAACGAGTACACCCTCTCCCGGGAAAACGTCACCATGGCCCCATGCGGAGACATCTACGCCCCTGGCGGGCTACGCAACAAATACACCCCCGGTACCGAGAAGTTTGTCACCTACCTGGAGGAGAAGGGGAGCAAGCTCCGCTACTCCGGCGGATTTGTACCGGATATCAACCAGGTACTGATGAAGGGGAAAGGGATATTCTTCTACCCTGCCCTCAAGGGTTCTCCCAAAGGAAAACTGAGACTCCTTTACGAACTCAACCCCATGGCTTTCCTCATCGAGCAGGCAGGTGGCGCCGCCAGCAACGGCACCATCCCGATCCTGGATGTGAAACCGGAATCCCTCGACCACAGGGAGCCCATCTACATAGGCTGCGCCGAGGATGTGCAGAAGGCCGTTGAATTCCAGGCGGCCTGCGGTCAGGAGTGCTGAGATGGAAGAGGAGAAGAAAGAAGATATTGTCGCACCGCCCGAACGCCTCTGCAGCGAGATACAGCTTTTCGACCTGTGCGATTTGGAATCATGCAGATACAGGAAAGGTCGCTACTGCACCGACGAAAGGCTGCTAGCCAAATTCGAAGCGATCAGGGAAGAGGATATGAGGGATTCGCTCCTCTACGAGGACGACGAGATGGAGGACGAGGACGACCTGGAGTTCAACGAGCTTGACGAGGATTACGGAGATTACGAAGAAGAAGATTAATCCTTGAGATAGTGCATAACAAAAAAAGAGCGGCCGGTGCTGATACCGGCCGCTCTTTTTTTACCTACCTTGTGTTTATGTGCATCACACCTTGACCCTCTTGAAGGCGACCACCTGCAGTTCGTTGACAACCTTGGTGACACCGGGCACCGAGTTGGCGATCGCCACGGCCTCCTCAAGCTCCTCTTCGCTATGGAGATGGCCGGAGAGATGGGCCTTGCCGTTGCAGACAAATATCTTCAGGTGCATGCTCTCGATCTTGCCGCTGCGCAGTAGTTCGGTCTCGATCTTCTTGGCGAGGATTATATCGTCAATCATCTGCTTTGCGCCGGCTTCCGCATCCTTAAGCTTCGGGTCCTTAACCGCCGCCACAATGGCATCCACGATTGCCTCCTCGGAGAGCATGGAGGTATTGAAAACCATGTCATAGGCAAGTGGATCGTTCCAGTTGCGGTCGAAGTAGAAATGGATGAACCCCGCCCGCTGGTGGTCGCTCTTCCGGATGTACTCGTGGGCCAGGTCCGGATCGATCCATTCCCGCTCGGCAAACCGCTCCACACGCTCCTCGAACGGGGCAATGATGCGGAGCCTGAGCACGTTCCCCATCCCTTTGAGGAGATCCTGGCAGCCGCGACCGTAGAGGATTACATTGCCAGCCTTGGCAAAATCCAGCAGGATCAGCTCGATCATGTTCAGATTTGCCGCCTGCAACCTGTCTTCGGCAGTTATGTAGACCGGCGGCTTTTCATCGACACGCTCGAGAATATCCTTGGTCAGACCGTACTTGTCGGCCACTTCGGCAATCTTGTTCCCGTCAACAAAGGTGTACTTGAGCTTCTTCGCCACCTCAGTGGCTATGTTATAGGCACCCGTCCCCATCTCCCGGGATATGGTGATAATCGCCATCTAT
>Ga0129298_10000288_pt1 | contig 19287 bp, 18 predicted proteins | sample I19B2metaG_FD_94707 | JGI IMG/M metagenome (GOLD analysis project Ga0129298, IMG submission 94707) | Lake sediment bacterial and archeal communities from Gulf of Boni, Indonesia to study Microbial Dark Matter (Phase II) - ​I19B2 metaG | ecosystem: Environmental > Aquatic > Freshwater > Lake >... | reverse complement strand
TATATGCTCTCTGCGTTCTTCTCTCTTGCTCTTCTTGGCATAACGGCACCTCCCTTTTTCTGCCATTATACCATTTTTATCGTTATTTTTGTTATTATTTCCCAAGTTTTTGAGAAGCGTCCCCGTTTTACATTTTTGATTGACAATGTCATTAAGAATAAATTATACTTATATTAAATTGATTGTTTTCTTAATTATACAACTGGCGGAAGTGGAGAAACCACATGGAGTATAATTATTGATTGCCGACCGCCTGGGCGCTTGTATAACCGCTCAGGTGGTTTTTTAATGCGATTGCCTTAACAATACTTTTAATTGAATGTCATGCAGAACGGAGGTAGCTGGTATGTGTGAAAAGGCATGGAATGGATTTAAGTCCGGTAACTGGCAGAAATGCATAGATGTACAGGATTTTATAATTAAAAACTATTTGCCGTATGACGGAAGTGAAGAATTCCTGGTGGATTCCAGTATAAAGACTAAAAAGCTGTGGAGCAAATGCAAGAAATTATTGAGGGATGAACTTCTAAAGGGCGGAGTATTAAGCGTGGATACTAAAACAGTGGCAGGAATCATAAGCCATTCCCCCGGATATATAGACGAAAAGCTTGAGGTGATCAAAGGGCTCCAGACCGACAAGCCATTAAAAAGAGCCGTTGCGCCGTATGGAGGCATAAGGATGGCAAGGCAGGCTTGTGATCAGTACAATTACAAGCTTTCCGTAAAGATAGAGGAAATATTTGAGAATTATCGTAAAACTCATAATGACGGGGTATTCAGCGCATACACCCCTGAAATGAAAAAAGCCAGGAAATCCGGCGTTATAACAGGGCTCCCCGATGCTTACGGCCGCGGAAGGATAATCGGAGACTACAGAAGGGTTGCACTTTATGGCGTGGACAGGCTGCTTGAAGACAAAATGAACGACCTGACCTCCCTGCTGGATATGGATATGAGTGAAGAGGTTATCCGCTTGAGGGAAGAGGTATCCGAGCAGATGAACTCATTGAATGAACTTCTGGCAATGGCTTCGACTTACGGCTTCGATATATCCCGTCCCGCCGCAAACGCTTTGGAAGCCATACAGTGGACCTATTTCGCCTTCCTTGCTTCAATTAAGGAGACAAATGGTGCAGCCAATTCCATGGGACGCGTGAGTACATTTTTTGATATTTACATTGAAAGGGATATGAAAAAAGGAACATTGACTGAAATAGAAGCTCAGGAGCTGATTGACCAGTTTGTAATCAAACTCCGCCTGGTACGGCACCTCCGTACCCCCGACTATAATGAGCTCTTCGCGGGCGACCCTGTGTGGGTGACGGAAGCTGTCGGAGGCATTTGTGAGGATGGCAGGCATATGGTGACCAAAACCTCCTACCGCATCCTTCAAACGCTTTTCAACCTTGGACCTGCTCCTGAACCCAATATTACGATTCTTTGGTCTGAAAGGCTTCCGCAGGGCTTTAAGAATTTTTGCTCCAAGGTTTCAATGGTAACCAGCGCCATACAATACGAAAACGATGAGATCATGAGACCGTCCTTCGGTGATGATTACGGTATATCCTGCTGCGTTTCCGCCATGCGCATCGGTAAGGACATGCAGTTTTTCGGTGCCCGCTGCAACCTCCCAAAGCTGCTTTTGCTGGCTCTTAACGGAGGAAGGGATGAAATCACAGGGGAGCAGGTAGCACCTGAATCCGACCCGTACCCGGATGAATACCTCGACTATAAAAAGGTTCTTGCAAGGTTCCAGAACATGCAGAAATGGCTTGCACGTCTTTATGTAAATACAATGAATGTCATTCATTACATGCATGACAAGTATGCTTATGAGCGACTGATGATGGCTTTACACGATACGCAGGTTGAAAGGCTTATGGCCTTCGGAATTGCCGGGCTTTCCGTTCTGGCTGATTCCCTGAGCGCAATTAAATACACATATGTAAGAGCCATAAGGGATGAACGCGGACTTATAGTGGACTTCGAAATAAAAGGCGACTATCCCCAATTCGGAAATGATGATGACAGGGTTGACAGTATTGCCGTGGATATAGTAAAAGGCTTTTACAATGACCTTAAGAAGTGCCCTGCATACAGAAATGCAAAGCATACCCTTTCAGTGCTGACTATCACCTCCAATGTGGTGTACGGTAAAAAAACAGGCTCCACGCCTGACGGCAGGAAAAAAGGTGAGCCATTCGCACCCGGGGCAAACCCGATGCACGGAAGGGATAAGCTGGGTGCACTGGCAGCCTTGAATTCCGTAGCAAAAATTCCTTATGAATACTGCATGGATGGTGTGTCTTTGACATTGACGCTTGTACCCCGGGCATTGGGCAAGGATTTGAAATCAAGGCTCAATAATCTTTCAGGTATGCTGGACGGTTACTTCATGCAGGGTGGTCACCATGTGAACATCAACATATTTGAAAGATCGGTTCTGGAACAGGCCATGGAAGACCCTTATAATTACCCGCAGCTTACTATCAGGGTATCCGGCTATGCCGTAAACTTCATAAGGCTATCCAGACAGCAGCAGCTGGAGGTTATTGCCAGGACTTTCCACAATGCAATGTAGGGCTTACTTCCGAAAGCGTGATAACCGTGGTCTGGCGTTGTTGGCAGTCGCTCTGCGGCCGAATAACAATCCTCTCCCTGGGGAGGGGCAAAGATGACAGGATTTCTATAACACATTTGCAAATAATACAGGGGTGCAGGGGGCGGAGCCTCCCTGCCGGCCGCTCCGCGGCCGAACAAAAATCCCCTCCCTGGGGAGGGGTTAGGGGTGGGGAATTACAATGAACGGCAGAATTCATTCTTTTGAATCCTTTGGAACAGTCGACGGCCCTGGCATCAGGTTTGTTGTATTCATGCAGGGCTGTCCTTTCAGATGCCTTTATTGTCACAATCCGGACACCTGGAGCTTGGACGCCGGCAGTGAATATTCCGTGGATGAGGTAATGCAGAAAATAGAGAGATACAGTTCATATATAAAGGCTTCCGGCGGAGGAATAACGGTCACCGGTGGGGAGCCCCTGATGCAGACGGATTTTGTCACTGAGCTGTTCAAAGCCTGTAAAGCACAGGGTATCAATACCGCCCTCGACACCAACGGTTATACCGTTATTCCCGAAAGCTGTGGCAAGCTTGATGAACTGCTTGAATACACTGATCTTGTATTGCTTGATATAAAGCATATAAACCCTGAGCAGCACCTAGCCATTACCGGCTGTTCCAACCTCCATACCCTGGAGTTTGCAGAGTATCTTGATAAGATGAAAGTACCTGTCTGGATAAGATATGTTGTGGTTCCGGGACTGACAGATGACGAAGCAGGCTTAAGAAGGCTTTCCGATTTCATACGGAAGCTGTCAAATGTAGAAAGGGTTGAACTGCTTCCATTTCATAAATTGGGAGAATTCAAATGGAAGGAACTGAAGCTTCAGTATTCACTTGTAGATACACCTGAAGCCACAGAAGAGGATATAGCAAGAGCTAAAAGAATCCTGGGGGTATGAGCCGGAATGAAAATACTTGTAGACGCAGATGCCTGCCCTGTAAAAGATATAATTGTTCAAACTGCCAGAAGGTATTCCCTTCAAGTCCTTATGTTTATCGATACAAGCCACTTGCTTGAAGATGGATATTCCGAAGTGATTACTGTAGATAAGGCAAGGGATTCGGTAGATATCGCCCTTATAAACAAGGCCGGTGCAGGTGATATCGTTGTCACCCAGGACTATGGGGTGGCAACAATGGCACTCTCCAAAAAAGCCTATTCCATAAACCAGAACGGCCTTGTTTACAACAAGGACAATATAGACAGGCTGCTTTTCGAGAGATTCCTTTCCCAGAAGATCAGAAGGTCTGGGGGGAAAACTTCAAACCAGCGCAAGAGATCCAGGGAGGATGATGACCGTTTCAAATCGGCATTCACGAGGTTGGTTGAACAGGCCTTGTCATCCTGCTCCGGGGAATGACTAGCGTTTTTTTCTACGTTCCAGAACTTCCTTTCTTTTGGTCACGGAATACCCGAAGTAACCGAGCGACCTTTCGAGACTCCAGTATTCGCCATGGGAATAGCATATAAGGTCCGCCTTATCCAGCCTGAGCTTTCCTTTTCCGTCAAGCAGGCTTTCTTCTACATTGACGGCCATAATCCTGCTGATGAACATGTCATGGGAACCCAGTTCGATAATATCCTTTACCGTACATTCAATATTGACAGGACTTTCCCTTATCAACGGCACATCGATGCTTGATGCTTTTTCCGGCGTCAATTTCATGGCTTCGAACTTGTCTATATCCCTTCCTGACTTGACACCGCAGAAATCCGCTGCAAAAGCCAGCTTCCTGGTGGTCAGGTTAACTACAAACTGGCCGGATTCCTTTATGAGCTTGTGTGAATATCTTTCCTTCCTCACTGATATGGAAATCATGGGAGGATCGGAATTTATGGTACCCGCCCATGCCAGGGTTATTATATTGGGTTTCCCGTCGCTGCCTGCACAGGTCACCATTACTACAGGGACCGGGTTCAGTATGGTTGATGGTTTCCACAGCTGTTTTGCCATTTTATATCCTACTCCAATCCTCTTCCCCATATATTGCAGTACACGGTTTCATCCTGCTTCTTTCTTGAACGTATAATCAGTTTTTCATTTCCGTACCCCAATGGTGTGAATGCCACAACCTTGAAATCCTCCGGAATTTTCAATACGGCTTTTACAGCTTTTTCGTCAAACCAACCCACAATACAGGTGGACAGCCCTTCCGATTGCGCAGTCAGCACAAGGTTTTCCATAGCCAGGCCGCAATCGAACATAAAATACTCCATACCGTTTTTTACACCCGATTCCTTGCTGTTTGCGCACAAAACAATTATATAAGGCGCTTCCTCGCATGCTTTGGCAATATTGGCCTGCCCTGAAGCCTTTCCTATTATTTTCTTTTCTACCTGGCTGTCAACAACGATAAATCTCCAGCACTGCTTGTTGGCCCACGACGGAGCCCTTCTCGCAGCCTCAAGAATCCTGATTACCGTCTCTTTAGATACCGGGTCATGCTTATATGACCTTACACTCATTCTGCTGCCTGCGGCTTCATAAACATCCATTCCTATTTCTCCCTCCTGTAATTGCACAACCTACCTGAATGCAAAAGCCAGCGTCAGGATTCCCATAAGCGCCACATATATAATGCAGTACTTTAAAGTGGAGCTCAATATCCTGCCTTCGTTACCTGAAAGTCCTGTTGCAGCCGTCGCAATGGATATGCTCTGCGGGGAAATCATCTTACCGGCAGTTGCACCGCTGGCATTGGCTGCCGCAATCCATTCGCGGCTCATCCCCAGCTGGGCTGCTGTCTGACTCTGCAAATTTCCGAACAGAACATTGGATGAGGTGTCGCTTCCTGTTAAAAATGTCCCGAGAGCACCTATGAGTGGAGCTACCAGCGGATAAAGCCTTCCACTCACCGCAGCCAGTGTCGAGGCTATGGAGCCGGTCATTCCGCTGTAGCCCATTACCTTTGCAAGTATCACTATTGACAGCACTGTCACAATTGTCTTGTACAGCTGCTTTAATGTATGCATAAGCATGGCGGATATTTTAATGATTGATGCACCCTGCACAAGTCCTCCCAGTACTGCAGATATGAACAGGACAGTGCCTGCACCTGTAGCTAACTGAAAGGAAAGCGGCTTTCCGTCGGGTCCGAAATAAAACTGCTTTTTCAGCGTAAACGGGTAATCGTTCAGTGCCGGTATAAACCTCATGACAATTATGATGCCAAGGATAAAAAGGTAAGGTGACCATGCTCTGATGGCCGCAGGCATATCGATTTTCGTATTCACCCTGTCAAAATCAGCCTTTTCACCGTCAAACAGCCATATCTTCCTGACAGGCAGCAGTTTTGCCCATGCAACTATAACTGCAAGCGACGCCAATGAACCTACGACTGCAGCAAGCTCCGGGCCCATATATATTGTAGTGAATGTCTGTCCCAAAGCAAAGGCTGCACCTGATGCAACCGACACGCCTGCTACTCCTTTGATGTTTTTAAAGCTTCCCGTTACGGCAAATACAAGTACGAAGGGAAGCAGTACAATGAAGGGTATAAGCTGCACAGCAGTATACAGGGCAAGAGAAGCGAGCGGAAGTCCGGTAACCTGGGACAGGGTTATAATTGGTATGCCAAGCACACCAAAGGCCACAGGAATGGTGTTTGCAATCAGGCAAAGTGTGGCTGCCAGTAAAGGATTAAAGCCCATGGCTGCAAGTATTCCCGCAGGAATAGCCACAGCAGTTCCAAAACCGGCCACTGCCTCCAGAAAGCCGCCAAAGGCAAAGGCGAGTATAAGACTCTGAATCCTCCTGTCAGGTGAAATCCCGGACAGCATATGTTTGATTTGCTCCATACTGCCGGTTTCTACCGTCACGTTATACACAAACAACGCCGACACAATGACCCACAGGATGGGAAACAGCGCCAGCATTACTCCTTCCAGCGAAGCCTGCAGTATAGGGACCGTTTTCATTTCAAAGCCCCAAAAAGCTATGACGTATGTAAGCAACAAGGCTATTATGCCTGCTTTATAAGCCGGCATCCTGATTTTACCCAGGCTGTAAAGCAGCCAGGCAAGTGGAATGAATGCAAGAATGATTTTTACCGCGTCCATAAGTTGTTTTTCCCCCAATACATGATTTTTTAAGTCCGGTTATCGTTTTTATGCAAATCCAGGTTAGTATTAATGAGTTTTTCGCAGGCAGGTATGTCTGCTTCCGCCCAATCCAGCTCCATCAGGTTGTTGATATCCACCCATTTGACCTGTGCATGTTCACTGGGTTTCAGACAGCCATCCACAAGCTCCGCCCCGTATACGTGCAAAATGATCTTATCCCCATCAGCCTCTGAAGTTCCGGTCGCTATATGCCCATTCACCTTGATATTGACACCAAGCTCCTCATAAACCTCCCTTTGCAGTGCCTGCCGGTGAGTTTCGTTTTTTTCCACCTTACCACCGACAAACTCCCACTTCAAAGGCGATTTCATCTTTTCAGAACGCTGTGCCGCCAGAATTTTGTTTCCGTCACTGATGGCAGCTCCCACCACATGTATTTCACGCATGACACACTCCATACCGCATTTACCTCTTTAATTTAAAAGTATACCATATTTTATTTGATTTATTTCTTCAAATTTAAAGACTGCCTACATATTTTTTATGCAGGCAGTCCGGAACTTACAATCCTTCTATTTTTTCTTCAATGCACCTTCTCTATAGTTGTTCATGGGATCCCACAGGAACCATTCTTCATATCCTGCATCGTACAGGGCCTGTATCTGCTGTCTTACCTGATCATCTCCGTAGTGCTGCCAGTTGCCCTGGCCTATCCATGTAGCGTTGAAGTCCTGCAGGTAGGCTCTCAGTATGGGTTTATGACCATCAACCTTGTCCAGCCTTGCCTTTGCTTTCAGGAATGTGTTTTTAATAACTCCATACGGGTCAAGATCCGGCTTCGGAAATTTGACATTGTTGATTATCTGTCCGAGAGCATAGTGCGACGGGTATGACATGGGGCATATATAATCCATATCCTTTCCTATCTTTTCAAAATACTGCCCGATGCCCTCGGTATCTTCGGGGCTCTCGCAAATTATGGCAAAAACGTCTGCGGAAAGAATGGCTTCAGGAATCTGCCTTCTTGCTTCCGATAAAAAGTCATCTATGGATTCATACATTTTTTTGTTGCCTGTGTCGCCAAACACCATATCGTTTTTCTTTCCATCGGGGAATCTGACATAGTCGAACTGGACCTCGTCAAACCCTTTCTGTAAAGCCTCCTTGGCAAGGTCGATGTTATACTGCCATGCGTCCTTGTTATAGGCATTCACCCAGGTTTTCTGGTTGTGGATATACAGTCCTCCGTCCTTGTTCTTAATAGCCATATCAGGCCTGCCTTTCGACAGGAACGGGTCTTTGAAACAAACAATCCTCGCTATTGCATAGATATTATTGTCATGAAGCTGTTTTACCACTTTTTCCGCATCATACCTGACATCTATAGCCTTTACTTCTTTGGCGACGGGTACCTTGGAGTCAACGCACACGTACCCGTCATCATCCTTGTAGTCTATGACATAGCTGTTTATTTCGGTGGTATTGGCCAGGTCAATATAATGCTTCAGTCTCACACCTGCAGAGGTGGCTGTCAGATATAAGCCTTTTGCCTTGACTCTCTTTTTATCCCCATTTTTGAATACTGTTCCGGTAATACCCGGAGTACCGGCTGGAGTGGCAGAAGGTGCCGGAGTACCGGCCTTCTGTTCGTTGACTTGATTTACCTGAATACCTGCCCCCTGATTCCCCTCTGCTTTTGATCCCGGAACCTTCTGGCCACAAGCCGAAAGCGAAGCAGAAAGCAGGCTTATTGCTACAGTTACTGCAATCCCTTTTGCAACTCCCTTTATCATATGTATTGTCCCCCAAATCCTTGTACATTCTCAATAACGTAAATATTTATGTTGTTATGTATACATTAAATCTATCAAATAATATACCAAAGGGCAATAATCCAAATTTATGTATTTACAATAAAATTTGCTCGGCATCGAGCCTCGCAAACTTTTGTCTTCACATGTTGCAGACCATATAAAGAAAAACAGGCTTGCGATTTTTAAACCGCAAGCCTGTTTTTCTTTTATTAGTCCTATTTCTCGGGATAGTTCTCCCTCTGGTGGTAGTGAGTGTGCAACAGTTCGTGGGCCTTATGGCTTCCGGGCTTTTCGAAAAATTCCTCGTACAATGCTTTAATTCTTGGGTTCTCATGGGATTTTCTTATATGTGCATCCCTGTCTTCGGCGTATATGGATTTTGCCCTTTCCCTTCTAATATCTATCCAGCTTCTCACGCTTGAAGGCTGTATGGGCTGACCTCCTCCATTTACACAGCCGCCGGGGCAGGCCATTATTTCAACAAAATGATAATCGGCTTCACCGGACTTTATTTTCTCCAGCAGCTGCCTTGCGTTTGAGAGTCCGTGAGCAACGGCTGCCTTGATTTTCAGCCCGTTTATATCAATTACCGCCTCTTTTATGCCTTTCACACTTCTGACCTCGTAATACTCTATTTCATCTCCGTTATCCACAGACTTGCCTCCCAGGACTTCAGCAACAGTCCTTAATGCCGCCTCCATAACTCCGCCTGTAGCTCCGAAAATCACGCCCGCACCTGAAGCTTCCCCCATCGGGTCGTCAAAATGCCTTTCCGGCAGTTCTGTGAAGTCTATACCTGCTTCCCTTATCATCCTTGCAAGTTCGCGTGTGGTAAGAACAACGTCGACATCCGCATAACCGGTGGAAGATAACTCCGGCCTTTTAGCCTCAAACTTCTTCGCCGTACAGGGCATTATGGATACCACGAATACCTTTGCCGGATCGATACCCATTTTCTCGGCATAATACGATTTCAGCACCGCCCCGAACATCTGGTGGGGGGATTTGCAGGATGACAGATTTTCGAGGAACTCAGGATAGTTATGCTCGCAGAATTTGATCCAGCCCGGGCTGCACGAGGTTATCAGCGGAAGCTTCCCTCCGTTCTTGATCCTGTCAATCAATTCATAGCCCTCTTCCATTATTGTCAGGTCAGCTGCAGTATCGGTGTCAAACACTTTACTAAAGCCCAGACGCCTCAAGGATGCAATCATATTGCTTGTCACCCTTGCTCCTACAGGCATACCGAATTCTTCACCAAGCGCCACCCTTACAGCCGGAGCAGTCTGTACCACAACATGAAGGTCCTTGTTTGCCAGTGCTTCCCATACCTTGTCGGTGTCATCCTTCTCTTTCAAGGCTCCGACAGGACAAACATTTATGCACTGCCCGCACATGGTACAGGGCACATCCTTCAAGGATTTGTTAAAGGCTGATGAAACTATTGTCCTAAAGCCTCTTTCATTCGTATCTATGACCGAAACTCCCTGCACATTCTTGCACATGCTTACGCAGCGCCTGCACAATACGCATTTGTTCGGATCCCTTACAACTGAAGGGGAAAAGTCATCTATAGGAAGCCTGTAGGTTTCACTTTCGAATCTTATGTCTTTTATATTCAGATCTTCTGAAAGCTTCTGAAGCTCACAGTTTCTGCTTCTTACGCATGTCAGGCATTTCCTGTCATGATTTGAAAGAATCAGTTCAAGTGTTACCTTTCTGGCTTCTCTGACTGCAGGAGTCTGTGTCCATATTACCAACCCCTCCGACACAGGGTAAACACACGCAGCCTGGAGGCTTCTTGCGCCCTGTATCTCTACAACACACATTCTGCAGGCACCGATTTCATTCACTTCTTTGAGGAAGCAAAGTGTAGGTATCGCAATATTTGCATATTTGGCCGCTTCCAACACGGTATAGCTTTTTGGAACCTGTATCTTTCTTGAATCTATAGTTATATTGACCATTTCCATAATTCACACTCTCCTTCCCCTATACATTCTTGAATATGGCCTTGAATGGGCATTTTTCCATACAGGCACCACATTTCAGACATTTTTCCCGGTTGATAACGTAAGGCTCTTTCTTATCGCCGCTTATACAGTTTGCAGGACAAGCTCTGGCACATATTCCGCAGCTCTTGCACCTTTCAGCGTTTATAACAAACTGGGTCATGGACTTGCACACGCCGGCAGGACATTTTCTTTGCTTTACATGGGCTTCATATTCATCCCTGAAATACCTGAGAGTGCTCAAAACCGGATTTGGAGCCGTCTGACCGAGCCCGCACAGTGCAGATGCCTTTATATTCTTTGCAAGTATCTCAAGCTTTTCGATGTCACCTTCCTGACCCTTGCCTTCGGTTATCCTTTCAAGTATTTCATACATCCTCTTGGTTCCTATCCGGCAAGGGGGACATTTGCCGCATGACTCCTCAACAGTGAATTCAAGGAAGAATTTTGCTATATCCACCATGCAGGTGTCCTCATCCATTATGATAAGCCCGCCGGAGCCCATCATTGAACCTATCTGCACCAGCGAATCATAGTCTATATGCGTGTCTATAAGGCTTGCAGGTATACAGCCGCCTGAAGGGCCGCCTGTTTGTGCCGCCTTGAATTTTTTACCGTTCGGAATTCCGCCGCCTATATCATAAACAATCTCCCTTAGTGTAGTACCCATGGGAATTTCAACCAAACCGGTGTTGTTGATCTTGCCTCCGACTGCAAAAACCTTTGTTCCCTTGCTCTTTTCAGTGCCTATGCCTGCAAACCATTCGGCACCCTTGAGGAATATAACCGGTATGTTTGCATAGGTTTCAACATTATTCAGAATCGTGGGCTTTTGCCACAAACCCTTTACTGCCGGAAACGGCGGCCTTGGTCTGGGCTCTCCCCTTTTTCCCTCTATGGAAGTCATGAGGGCTGTTTCCTCACCGCAAACAAAAGCTCCTGCACCAAGCCTTATTTCCAGCTCAAAGCTGAAATCCGTTCCAAATATATTATTCCCAAGCAGACCGTACTCCTTTGCCTGCTCTATTGCGATGGTAAGTCTCTTGACAGCAATGGGGTACTCGGCTCTTACATAAACATAGCCCTGGTTTGAGCCTATGGCATAACCGGCTATAGCCATTGCTTCTATTACCGAATGAGGGTCTCCCTCCAGAACGCTTCTGTCCATAAAAGCACCCGGATCACCTTCATCTGCGTTACAGCATACATATTTCTGATCGTCTTTGGATTTGCTTGCGAACTCCCATTTCAAGCCGGTAGGAAAGCCTGCGCCGCCTCTTCCCCTTATACCTGAACGCTTTACCGTATCAATTACCTGTTCAGGTGTCATTTCAGTGAGTACTTTTGCAAGCGCCTTGTATCCGTCATAAGCTATATATTCATTTATGTCCTCAGGGTTTATGACACCGCAGTTCCTTAAGGCAATTCGCATCTGCCTCTTGAAAAACTCAACATTGTCAAGGGATTTGGTTATATCCTCCTGGTTCTTGTCTCCTGCCAGCAGCCTTTTGACAATTCTACCCTTGAGAAGATGCTCCTCCACTATCTCCTTTACATCCTCAACCCTTACCATCATGTACATGGAACCCTCAGGATAAACCACTACGATCGGCCCCTCTGCACATAGCCCGAAGCATCCGGTTTTGACAACCTTGACTTCATCCTGAAGCTTATTCTTTTTTAAATGTGTGTCAAACTCCTTTATGAGCTTTTCCGAGTTCGAAGATGTACAGCCTGTACCCCCGCAAACCAGAACATGCGCCCTATATATCTGCATTCGATCCACCCCCCTTATTTTTTATCTTCTGCAGCACCGATGGTGTAATCGATGCATACTCTTCCGTTTACTATGTGTTCCGCAACAATCCTCTCAGCCTTTTCCGGCGTCATCCTGACGTATGTCACCTTGCTTCCGTCCGGGTTGATTACCTCTATGATCGGCTCAAACTTGCATACTCCGATGCAGCCTGTCATGGTTACACTTACATCATTTACGTTCCTCTTTTTCAGCTGTTCCAACAATGCATTCATAACCGGCCTTGCCCCTGCTGCTATACCGCATGTCGCCATACCCACAACAATTCTCATGCTGTTTTTATTGGTCCTCATGCTTATCTGCTCCAGGGTTTTCCTTCTTATTTCCTCCAACTCAGCCAATGATTTCATCCAATTCACCTCCAAAGATTCTCGTTATAGCTTCATTTATAAATTCCTTAATCCATGTCAAAACTTCAAATTGATTTATTGGAACATCCCCAAGTCTTGATTTCACCTCATTTGAATCAAAAACAAATTCCTCTTTTATATTGTCCAAAAAAAGATTCCATTGTATTTCAGGCTTTGCAGCAATTACATTCACCACAGTTTCGGCAATATCCCCGAGAGGAGGCCTGTCAATGTTCCTTATCTTCAATAAAGCTGTTACAGTGGTTCCTTTGCCCTTATCCGAGTCTACAGTCAAATCTCCGCCCGTTCTCTGGGCTGAAGCCCTGAACAAAGGTATACCCAATCCAATCCTTCTCGTCGTTCTGGTAGTCGAAAACGGGTCCGACACTTTTGCCAGCAATTCCTTGTCCATTCCCCTGCCGTTGTCTGTCACTTCTATTTTTAGTTCATCCTGTGCCGAATTTACTAAGATTCTTATATCTATCCTTGCCGCATCTGCTGAAATGGAATTCTGAATTATATCCATCAAATGAAGAGAGAGGTCTCTCATTATTGTTCTTCCCTGTACTTTTCTATTATGCCTTCTATCTCATCAGGCGTCAGCCTGCCATAAACGTCATCATTAATCATCATTACGGGGGCGAGGCCGCATGCTCCGATACACCTGCACGCATCAAGAGAAAATCTGCCGTCATCGGTGCACTCTCCAACATGGATTCCCAGTTTTTCCTTAAGCTTATCCAGAATCGTGCCCGAACCCTTTACATAACAGGCAGTCCCCATGCATACCTGAATTTTGTATTTACCTTTCGGTTTTAGCGAAAACTGTGTATAAAAGGTTACAACCCCGTAAATCTCCGTAAGGGGTATATTCAAGCCTTCCGCAATTATTTTCTGTACACTCATAGGCAAATACCCATAAAGTTCTTGTGCTTCATGCAGCACAGGAATTAATGCACCTTTGGTTGTCTTGTATTTCTGAATGATTTCCTGAAGCTTAAGGTCCCTTTCATCCGTGGCTTCACAGCAGCACTTGCATTCACTCATTAAACACACCCTCCCTGTTATCTTTTCTTTAAAAATCATTTCCTCAATTCAACGTTAACATTTTAACAAACCACGTTAATATTATAACAAATACCGGAACGATATTCAATATATTTTATAAATTCTCCTATCAAATTGATAACAAGCTTTAAATCTATTTGATTAAGTCCTCTTTTTATATATATAATTTATTGGTATTTTATGGAGGCGTACCCTCCTTTCCTCCCTGCTGAGGGAGCGAACAGCAAGGCTCTGCTTCATGAATATTGATTATTTCAGCATTTAACCTTCATATTCAGCTTTTCGCCCCCTTTCAGGGGGGACAGGAGGGTGAGGGTTGTGTGATATAAATCACATCAAAATGTGTTTTCGTTTACATTCAGGTTGGAAAACTTGTAATATCATAAATCCCGAAAAGTTAATTTCACATTCGATCTCTCTCCTGGAATGATTGCTTTTTTGGATGGAGAGAAATACCCAACTAATAATTTACAAGGAGGATTTTACAAATGTTTTGTTATCAGTGTGAACAATGTCCAAGCGGAGGCTGCACCAAGGTGGGAGTTTGCGGCAAGGATGAAAACATATCGAGCCTACAGGATACCATGATATTCGGCTTGAAAGGGATAGCTGCATATGCGACTCATGCAAGACAGCTGGGCTTCATTGACCCCGAAGTGGACGGCATAACCCACGAAGCTTTATATATGACGCTCACCAATTCCAATTTCAATGTTTCTGAACATATAGCAATGGCAATGAAGGTAGGCTCCGCCACAGTAAAAGTTATGGATCTTCTTGACAGGGCGCACACCTCAAAACTGGGAGTTCCACAGCCTGTGACCGTATCAGAGGATAAGGTGGAAGGGAAATGCATACTTGTGACAGGGCACAACCTGTTCGCTCTTCAGGAATTGTTAAAGCAGACTGAAGGAAAGGGTATAAATATCTATACCCACTCTGAAATGCTCCCTGCACATGGGTACCCGGAGCTTAAGAAATATCCCCACCTCAAAGGCAATGTAGGTAAGGCATGGTATGACCAGAGAAAGGTTTTTGAAGAATTCCCCGGGGCAATACTCGGGACAACCAACTGCCTGATGCCGGTAAAGGGAACATACTCCGACCGCTTCTTCTCATATGACACCGCAGGCCTTGAAGGAGTCAGGAAAATAGAGAACGATGATTTCACACCAATAATAGAGAAGTCGCTTTCACTGCCATCTGCAAATATACAGTCAGACAAAACCCTCATAACAGGCTATCACCACGATACCGTACTTGGTCTTGCACCACAGATCATAGATGCAGTTAAAGCAGGAAAGATAAAGAGGTTCTTTGTCATAGCCGGCTGCGACGCACCCGGGAAAGGCGGGGAATACTACAGGGAGCTTGCCCTGTCAGTGCCTGAAAACTGCGTGATATTTACTACCTCCTGCGGTAAATTCAGGTTCAATGACCACGACTTCGGCACAGTACCGGGAACTGGTATTCCACGCTACATTGACCTTGGGCAGTGCAACAACTCGGGTTCGGCTGTAAAAATTGCCGTAGCGCTTGCAGGAGCCTTCAACTGCTCGGTGAATGAGCTGCCGCTCTCAATAGTACTGTCCTGGTTTGAACAGAAAGCCGTAGCGATATTGCTGGGATTGTTCAGCCTGGGAGTGCAGAACATAAGGATAGGCCCCAAAGCTCCTGAATTCCTGTCCCCCGGAGTAGTAAAGGTTCTGCAGGATACCTTCGGATTAAAGCTCATCGGAAATGCACAGGATGATTTGAAGGCTATGCTGGGAGAATAGAGGAATTATAAACAAAAAGGGCGTATGGCGGGGCTTTATAAAAAGTTCCGTCATACGCCCTTAATATTATGCAAAATATTAATTTCTCACAGAATAATAAGGTTATTGCCCGCCTTAATAAATAAAATAATCCTCTTCTAAGTAAAGCTAATTTATGGTATTATATGTATATATTTACAACTTATGTTATATGGCATTTCGGAGGAATACTCGGATGAAGTACCGTAAATGGTTTTATGTCCTCATTGCTTTAACTTCTATATATATAGCAACCCTGATATTTTTAAGCAGCCGGACGGGAAATGCAATGAAACCGGTCAGCAGTATCCAGGGCAGTATTACTTCAAATAAAACTTCTGAAGGCATTGGTAATACCGGTATGGCACTTGCAACACCGGAACATGTAAAAGACCAGCAGATAAAAGCTGAAAGCAGTAAAGTCAGCCCTGCCAATGCGGCCGTCAGTCCAAGCCCCCCGGTAACCCCCATAGAGACAAGGAAAGAGGGCTACAAAAGCACCGAGACTCCGGGTGCAAATTTAAAACCGCCTGAGAATATGACAGCCATTTCAGAAATGAGTCCGAAAAACGGCAATCCTGCTGAACGTATAAATACTCAGCACGATCAGGTCCCAGACCAGATAGACGAAAAAGTCAAGTCGATTCTTCCCATGAGCAGTGATAAACCCTCCGACCAGATAAATATCCAGCCGGATCAGATACCGAGCCCGGTTAAGGAGAAAGCAGAGTCAATTGCCAAAAGGGAAATTGCGTTAGAAGACTATGTAAAGATTGCAACCATAATGCTTAAGAAATTAAGCATGAAAGAGATGTCTGTATTGTTCGGTCAGGCAAGCGATGACTACTGGGTGGTTACCCCGGTAGAAGACATAAAAAAGGCAAGGGAAATGCTGTTTTCAAAACTATCGGAGGAAGATCTCAAGACACTGAGGGAAATAGGGAAAAAATACGGCAGGAGCATGGAAATAATCAAGCCCGGTATTGATGTTGCCGCCACAAAGGCTCAACAAGTGGAAGAATATAAACAGAAAAGTTCCGGATCAAATTCCAGATAACAAGATGTGTCATATGTCTGAAAAAAATTAATCCATGCGGAGGTGTTAAGTATGGACAGTAAATGCTGGTATTATAAAAAAGAAGGTGAGAGGCTGGGGCCATATACGAAAAAGGAGATAGAAGAAAAAATACAGAAAGGGGAAATCACCGACAAAAGTTCAATAATCATTAAAAAGAGAAGGATTCGAAAGGAGTCATTTATAGCCAGCGTTATCCTGTCTCTTGATAAAAGGTATGTGATTATACTTATTCTCGGCACTATGGTAATGATATTGCTTTTATTGTATATCATTTTTTCAGCATACAATAGTGATGACGGTGCTCAGGAGCAGGCTGTAACTCCTTTTAGTATTGGTTATAAGTGTCTCTGATGTCTTCTTGGGAAACAGGTATCGTCCCATGTTTCCCAAACCCTTCCACCTCGTCCTCAAGCCGGACAGGCTGCCTCCGCTAACGCCTCCAATTCGCTCCTGCTCAGTTCCGGCTGGAGCGGCGTCCGTGCCGCTCCCACGCTTCGGGTGGAATTAAAAAAAGGAGTAAAGTAAAAATCACGTAACTCCTTTTTTAGAAACTTTCTTTTGATAATCAAGCTTGCTTTTTTCAGCCAACCTTCCGGTCTTAAGAAAGTGTACAAACTTCTTTCTCCGTAGCAGCCCAAAGATAAAATACAGCAAAATGAGTGCTCCAACTATCTCAGAAATATATATATACGGCTCGGATAGGGCCCTTCTTATACCACCCCAGGTTATCTCCCCCTCCACCCTTGCATGTGCTTTTACAGGAATTTTCAAAATACCTGGAGACCATGTCTCCACCGCTCTATAGCTTCTTGAAAGTATAAAATCATAAAAAGGCCAGAAAAAAATGTTCAGCTGCTTCCACATTTCGTCCAGTAACAGGTGTATAAAGCTGCAGGCTGCCAGTACCAGTACCCATGATTTTTTATACCAATACCGGACTGTCTCGCCAAGGGTAAGGAGAAGCAGTGTGAACAAAAGGGAGTGCGCAAACATGCGCCCAGATCTGAAGGTTTCATTGGATAGAAAGAAGAGGATGCATTTATCGATGATGTCAGGCAGCAGGGCGCCAAGGAGGACAAACCGATAGTCTATGTCAAGGCCAGGATTCCGGTTTATAATTGTTTTATCTGCTGTTCTCACAGCTGCCAGTGTTATGCCCAGGTGGCCAAATAATATCATTTATTTATCCAATCAAAAATTTAATTAAAGCAATTCAATATTTTTTCTATTTTTGACACCTTTCATTGCATTCTTCGTATCAAATATAAACTCTGAGTTTTCTTGTATAAAGTCATAGTCATAAGTGCTATGCGCTGTCGTTATTATAACCAGATCAGCTTCTTCGAGAACAGATGCATTAAGTTCTACACTGTAATGCTCCTTTCCTTTGAATCTATAAGAAGGTATGAACGGATCATTATATGACACATCCGCACCTTGCTTTTCAAGCAGCTCAATAACTCTTAATGCAGGACTCTCACGGTAATCATCAATATCCTGTTTATAAGCAACACCAAGAACAAGTATTTTAGCGCGTCTCATTGTTTTGCCTCGTCTATTGAGTATTTTCATTGTTCTTTCAACTACATATTCAGGCATGTATGTGTTTATCTCTCCTGCAATTTCTATAAGCTTTGTATGGTAATCATATTCTCTTGCCTTCCAGGTAAGATAAAAAGGATCAATAGGGATACAGTGGCCACCAAGACCAGGACCCGGATAGAATGCCATAAAACCATAGGGCTTGGATTTGGCTGCATCTATAACTTCCCAGACATTGATACCCATTTTGTCACAAAGTATTGCCATTTCATTTGAAAGTGCTATGTTAATGTTTCTAAAGGTGTTTTCAAATATTTTCTCCATCTCGGCCACTGCAGGAGAAGAAACTTCAAAAACCTCTCCTTCCAGAACATTTCGATATAGGGCAGCAGCTACTTCAGTACAGGCTTTAGTAATACCTCCAACTACTTTCGGGGTATTCTTGGTCTTAAAGAATTTGTTTCCGGGATCTACTCTTTCCGGAGAAAATGCCAGAAAGAAATCCTCTCCACAAATAAGTCCCGTTTCTTCAAGTATCGGTTTGACAATTTCCTCTGTTGTACCCGGATACGTTGTACTTTCAAGGATTACCAGCATTCCCGTGTGTAGATGCCTTGCAATAGACCTTGTAGAGTTGACAACAAAAGAAATATCCGGCTGCTGATATTTATCAAGTGGAGTAGGTACGCAAATTGCCACACAGTCAAGCTGACTTACGAAGCTGAAGTCATGTGTTGCCATTAACATACCATCTTTAACAACCCTCTCAAGATCATCTTCCACTATGTCACCGATATAATTGTACCCTGCATTCACTTGATTGACTTTCTGCTCCTGAACATCAAACCCAATTACCTTGTAACCGGCTTTCGCCTTTTCTACAGAAAGTGGGAGCCCAACATAACCTAACCCCACAACACCGACAACCGCAGTTTTATTTTGTATTTTTTCAAGAAGCTCCTCTTTATAGTCTTCAATTAATTTTGTTGAATGCGTTTCGAGTTTTACAACACTCATTTTCAAATACCTCCATCAAATAAAATGCTCACCTTTAAGCATAGGTGAGGCATATCACAAGTTAATCAACAATTAAGCGGTCTTTTCCTGTACTAAACTCTTTTTCAAT
>Ga0129298_10000287_pt1 | contig 19299 bp, 14 predicted proteins | sample I19B2metaG_FD_94707 | JGI IMG/M metagenome (GOLD analysis project Ga0129298, IMG submission 94707) | Lake sediment bacterial and archeal communities from Gulf of Boni, Indonesia to study Microbial Dark Matter (Phase II) - ​I19B2 metaG | ecosystem: Environmental > Aquatic > Freshwater > Lake >... | reverse complement strand
GTATGATGCTTGTCGCTGTCCATTATTTCAACTGGTTACGTAGGCTCGGCTTTTGGCCCTTTAGTTGCATAATGGAATATGGGCAAGGATACCCTTCAAGCCGCAGATAAGTACGAGGTGTTAACATGCATAAAAAGAGAGTTTCCAGGTCAATCCGCCTGCTCCTTTTGGCGTCGCTTTTGTCCATCCCCGCCATCTCCCTGGCCGACCCGGGGGGAAAGTACTGCATTACCCCGCCGTTCATCTCCGCCGGGGTGAAACCGAACATGCTGCTGCTGATCGACAATTCAGCCAGTATGTACGATCTGAATTACACCGACCAGTCAACCAAATATTTCTGTGCCAACAACCCGACTACTTCCTGCACGACGGAAAATTCCGTCTGTTCCGGGGCTGCCACCTGCATGATCTCTGCTACGAGCACCTCCACCTCCACGACTTCCCCGATCGCCTGCACGGCAAACAGCAACTGCGCAGCCGCCACGGGCACCTGCCCCTCTGGAGCCACCTGCACCTGGGTTGCCGGTGACACCTGTAACACAGCGCGGGGACAATGCAAAAAATCGACGGGCACGGTGACCATAACTACCACTACGCCGAAAGCCTGCACGACCGACTCGGACTGCACGGCCAGTGGCGACAGCTGCAACAACCGCTGTAAAGCCTCCACAACCCCCTGCCTGGACAGCACCTACAGCAATGCCGGAGACTACCCAGGCTATTTCAAGCAGACCGGAACTTACTGTTACAGCAGCAAGAGCAATAAGACCACCTGTGCTTACAGCGGATCCTACGATGAGTTTGACGGCAATGCGGTCATGCCTGCATCCTGTACCTACGGCGGCTCCGCCTCCACCACCCCCTATGTCTGTGTCAACACAACAACGGATGCGTTGAGCGGTAAGGAGTACGTTAACCAGTTCGTTTCGACCGGCAAGTTTCTCAACTGGCTCTCCATGTCCAAGTTCGACATTGAGAAGGGGATTTTGACAGGCGGCAAGTACCGGACCGACATGGGGGGCGACATAATCGGCGAGTCTCGAGGTTGTCAGGGGCGCAAGTTTGTCAAGACCCTGCCTGCCCTGCCCGGGATCAGTTTCGGCATAAGGGGGGGGAGCGCGGCCCTCAACAATACCAGCCAGGCCACACAGTACGGCCAGACCTTTATCGAGATCTACAAGGGTACCTACAACTCCTCGGATTGCCAGGCTGCGCTTAACGACTGGATGAATGTTTCAAGTGCGAACATGGGGCCGCTCCAGGTGGATACGAAAAACTGCATCGGCGGGACGGGCAGCATTTCCGACAAGCTTGCCGCCGCAAACCAGACTATCCATGACTGTTACTGGTACTTCAACGGTCACGGCCTGACCAACCTGCAGCCGATCAAGAACGTCTGCGCGAAAGTATATCAGACCACCCCTGCGGGAGACATTACTGATCCCAATGATCCGGCAGCAATCTGTTCCAACTCACTTAGCCACTCGGCTTCACTGGAGGACGGCAACACCAACGGCTTTCTTGGCTCCTGCTTCACTGCCGGAGTTTGGGACGATGCTTGTGCACTTAGGGAGAACAAGGACTTCTGCCAGGCGATGGGAGGGGGGGGCTCGGTGGCCGACCCCTCCTCGGAACTAACTGCCAGTACCTCTTCTACGGTGCAGAACGTCCCCGGGTTCGTTATGGAGCTGGGACTGGGGAGCATGGAGATGCTCAACGACTACACGCGACTCTCTCCGGTGCCGGCCAATGCCACCAAGGGTTTTGCCCTGGCAGTATACGATCCGTGGAACTTCAATCCCTGGCCGCCGACCGGCCTGATCCAGAAGTACAATAAAGACATTCGCTTCGGTGTCATGACCTTCGCCAACAACGGAGCCGGGTCCGAATGCAACCAGAGCGGAAACTGTTCGGCAACCTCCACCAATCCGGGAGCTAGCTGTACTAGCGATGCCAACTGTACCGGAGGTGGGCGCTGCATTTTCCCCATACCCTGCTCAAAGACCTGTTCCAACCTCTTGACCAGGCAGTGCAACAACTCCGACGACTGTACCTACACCAATCCCTCAACAGGGGCAGTCAGTACCGGTACCTGCTCTTCCCTGGCAAAAGCGGACGGAGGCGTTATGGTTGCCTACGTCGGTGCCGGCTTCTGTTCGTCCACCACTACCACGGCCTGCAAGATCGACACAGACTGCCCTGTGAACGAGTACTGCAAACCGTCGATAGGTGACCATAACTCGGGACTATTGCGGAATATCGATGACATCCAGGCCACCTCCTGGACCCCATTTGCCGAGGCTTATTACAATGCCATGGGATACCTTGCCAGGATAAACGATTACTCCGCAACCCCATCTACTAGCAGGAGCGATGCAGGTTTCAGTTCCCTTCCTTCACCGAATACGTCAGCCAGCTATGTTACCAACAAGAATCCCTCCCAGTTCCGTTGCCAGTCCAACAATGTCCTGTTGATTACCGACGGGATGTCGACCGCCGACAAGAGCACCGCTTCCGAGAGTTTAGCCAGTCTCTATGCCCCCAAGGCTTCCTATGTTAGCGGAGGATTGACCTATACGCCGACGACCGCAGGATTCAATTCGGCCAACAACTACGGCTTTGACTCGACGAACAGCTGCCCGCGCTACTCGGGCAGCCGCAGCATCAGCACACTCTCTTGGGTTGCCAACCACCGGAACATCAAGAGCCTCTCCACATCTGTGTTGAGCGATATCCTGCCGGCGACTTCGAGTGAGTACATCATTACCTATGTGGTCTATTCCGGACCTGCGAGCAGCACCCAGCCAGGGATGTGCAACCCCAGTGACCTCATGGCCAGCACTGCGGCCAATGGCGGCACCTCTCTTTTGGCGGCTTCCAATCCGACCGAACTCAACAAGATGATTGACTCGGCTCTCTCCGAAACGGCGGCCAAGGCGGCATCAGGTACGGCGGCGTCGATCCTTTCCAACAGCGAGGGGAGCGGCGCCAACATCCTCCAGGCGGTGTTCTACCCGACGAAGATTTTTACAAGTAGTACTGGCAGCACGTCGGTCAAATGGATAGGCGAACTGCAGAACCTCTGGTATTTTGTCGATCCATATATTCAGAACAGCACCATTCGGGAAGACACTACCAGGGACTTGAAGCTCAACTTGGTCGACGACAATGTTGTCAGGTTCACTTTCGTCAGTTCGCAGGACAAGACCATGGTACAGCGCTACTCCGACAGCAACGGGGACGGTGCTGTCAGCGACAGTGACAAGGTGGGCGTACTGATTGATCCCGATTATATCAAAAGCATCTGGCGTGCGGGGATGATACTCTGGGACAGGAGCGATTCGGGATTAACGGCCAGAACCATCTATACCGGCTATAACTCAATTAATGGAGCTACTCCGACACAATTTGTTTCATCTTTGGCAACCTCGCCTGACATGCGGAACATGCTCAACATATTGCCAGCTGCTACCGATACACAACGCCAAACGATTGCGGACAAGCTGATCAAATACGTGCGGGGTACTGACCAGCCAAGCGACAGCTCGGTGGGAGTCTGCCTTAACAGTGACTGTATCTATCGTCCTCGCAAGGTTACCATTGATATCTGTTCAAACGATCATCAAAGGCGCTGCACGACTGATGCTGACTGCGACTCAGGGGGCAGTTGTACCTACAAGGCAAGCGAATGGAAACTGGGCGATATCATTTCTTCTACTCCGCGGGTGCAATCTACGATCAGGCTGAACACCTACAACCTCCCGCCTCCGGGTGGTTACAATGACAAGTCGTATGAGGTCTTTATCAATTCAGCCGGTTACAAGGGGCGGGGCATGGTCTATGCGGGTGCCAACGACGGTATGTTGCACGCATTCAATCTGGGCGTTCTGTCCGTAAAGTCATCCGGTACGGAGAAGGCCAGTCTGAGCGGTTCGAATCTCGGCAAGGAGGAGTGGGCATTTATCCCGAAAAACTCACTACCCTATCTCAAGTATATGACTGACTCCTACTACAACCACATTTACTTCAACGACGGCCGGACCGTGCTGCTGGATGCAAGTATTGGCATAGGCACAGGCTGTACAGAGACGACGGATTACTGGAAGTGTGAAAAAGACACGGTTTCGGGGAGCAACTGGCGGACCGTGGTGATCAGCGGCATGGGGCTCGGGGGCGCATCCAGGGACATGACCGATAGTTGCACGGAAGATGATAGCGGAACGTGTGTCAAAACCCCGGTGAGCGGCAACGGCTTCTCCTCATATTTCGCCCTTGACGTGACTGATCCTACAAAGCCAAAGTTCCTCTGGGAGTTCAGCAATCCAAACCTCGGTTACTCCACAAGCGGACCGGCCATCGTCAGGGTGGGTGACAAGGGGAAAAACGGTCGCTGGTTCGCCGTGTTCGGCAATGGACCCTTCGGACCCATTGACAGCGGCAGCCACCAGTTCAAGGGGGAGTCGAGAGAGAATCTTCGCTATTTTGTGGTCGACCTGTCAACGGGGCAGTTAATGGCGACAATTAACGACAGCGATACACTCGGCCTTGGCAACGCCTTCTCCGGTGCGCTCCTGGGCGCCTCCATCGATGCTGATCGGCGTGATACGGCAACCAGCGGCAATTACCAGGATGACGCAATCTATTCAGGCTATGTCAAGTTCGGAGCTGATGGCAAGTGGACTGATGGTGGTGTGATCAGAATCATGACGAAGGAGAGCATGGATCCTACGACCTGGGTAGCCAGCAAGGTGATTGACGGCATCGGACCGGTAACGACCTCCATTGCCAGGACTCAGGATACGCGATCCCTGAACAGGAACCTCTGGTTGTATTTTGGTACAGGTCGCTATTTTTATCGTGACGCGACCACGCTTGATGATTACAACAACCAGCGTGCTCTTTTTGGCATAAAGGAGCCCTGCTACAATACGAACAGCAAGCCCGGAAACTTCCTTGATGGGAGCTGTACCGCCATGATCAGTGGCGCACTGCAGGATCAGACAAGCTCAATTGGGGATATTGGAGGGGCTCCAGGTTGGAAGATCAACCTGGATAGTGCAACTACGGATATGGGCGCGGAACGTGTTATTACCGACACAGTTGCCCTCACAAATGGCGTGGTCTACTTCACCTCCTTTAAGCCGACAATGGATATCTGCGGATATGGCGGCAACTCCTTCCTTTGGGGGATCAAGTATGATACCGGCGGCCAGGCTGCGGCAAATGCGCTGCAGGGGAAGGCACTGATTCAGCTCTCAACGGGTGAATTCAGGGAGGTGGATCTATCAACTGCCTTTACCGATAAGGGGGGGAGGCGCATGCAGACGCCGATGACCGGCAAGCCCCCTCATGATGCCCCGCCGATCATCAGCAACAGCCAGAACAGGCCGGTGAAGAAGATACTGCATATTCAGGAGCGTTGATATGGGAGAGCGTGGTTTTTCCCTGGTGGAGATGCTGACGGTCCTGGCAATCATGGGGATCCTGCTGGCCATTGCCGTTTACAACTGGCAGGTTTTAAAGATGAAGTCCGACGTGGAAAGCCAGATTAAGCAGATCCATGCCGATCTCATGGAACTCCGCCTGCAGGCGCTTTACAGCAAGACACCCCGCAGCGTGATAATCAGCGGCACGCAGTACAAGGTGTATGCTACGGATGACACTTCCGGAGCTCCTCGGGAGACAAAAAATCTCAAGTATCCGATAGTGTGGAACAGCAGTGGCGCCTTGACATTCGATGCTCAAGGCCTGACAAACGGTACGGAAAGGACCCTCTGTGTTCTGCCCACCAATGATCCGACCGTAGTCAATGCCGCGGATGTTGACAGCATTGTGGTTTCCCAGGCAAGGCTCAATCTGGGCAAGCGGAGGGGAGGGGACTGCAAAAGTGCCAACATCGATCAAAAATAACAGGGGTTTTACCCTTACCGAGTTGATGGTTGCCATAGTCATCATCCTGGTGGGGCTGCTCGGACTATTGCAGGCGATCAACCTCACAACCGACGTAAATCTGAAGAATCACCTCCGTGACGAGGCGGTCTATGTGGGGGAGAAGTATGTGAACGAGATAAAGGGGCGAGGATTCGATGCAATAGCTCCCGTCCCTCCGGCATCCTCAGTCACTTTCCCGGTGATGTCCACTGCCAGCAGGATACGCGGCAGGTGGAACAAACTGAAAATTGAGACAAGTACATCCGTGCTGTCGAGGGATGAACTCAATAAGCCGACGACGCTGCAGCTTATGGTCGTGGTTAAATGGACTTACAAGGGTGTGGGCTACGAGAACAGGGTTTCGGTCCCTGTCTCCGCCATGCCCCTGTAGCTTATCCATCTCGTAGAGGTTCGAAACTTATGTATTGTCGCGATGAACGGGGTTATACCCTGCCGGAATTGGTGGTTGTCATGGGGATTTTCCTGGTGATCATGTTGATCACCTCGAAATCCTTCGAAAGGATAGTCCTCCAGTCCTCCCAGCAGCAGAAATCCATCGAGACCCAGATAGAAGGGGTCGTCGGTCTGGAGGTGCTGCGTGCCGACCTGGAAAATGCCGGATTCGGGTTGCCATGGGAATTTGCCGCTACAACCCCGGCGGTTTCATACCAGGAGGCTATCGGTGATTCGACGATTCCCGCTTCTTTTTGGCCTGTGGGAACGGATTCGAGAACGTTCAACGACTCCCCGAGTAACGCCCCGCGCGCTATTTTGAGCGGCAATACGACATTCAACAAGGACGACAGCAATCTCGGCTCCCAGTATCTTGTCATTAAGTCCACACTGGCAGTGGCCAATGATACTTCAAGGAAATGGACAACTATTGCTTATGACAAGGACGGAGTGCGGACGCGAAAGGTTTGGGGTTCTACGGACAGGGATTTCGCCTCTGCTGACAGGGTTGTCATGGTAAAGAATAATCTTATGGCAACCCCTACTTCAAGGCAGTTGGTGGCCAAATCAAGCACGGTCTTCTCCGGGCAGTTCTCCCAATATTCCTCCCCCCCCTCTGCGCAGAACGGGGACACTTATGAAATTTACGGAGTCAACCCTACTAATGATCTGCGCTTTCCATTTAACCGTGCCGACTATTACGTGACGCGTCCGAGCACTGAAATGCCGCTCAGTTGCGCCCCAAATACGGGGATACTGTACAAGTCAACGGTTATTCAAGGGACGGGGGCCTCTGCGGGGGGTCTCACGCTTGGCATGCCGTTGCTCGACTGTGTTGCGGATATGCAGGTTGTGTATGGTCTCGATACCGATGGCAGCGGCAGGGTAAATCTGCACATGAATGCTCCTGCATCGACTGCTTCGCCTACGGCAGCGGATATACGCAGCCAGTTACGGGAAGTAAGGGTCTATATCTTAGCCCAGGAGGGGAAGCGAGACCGTTTTTACACGTACCCTGCGGAGACCGTTATGGTTGGAGAAAGCTTCGGCGGCACGGTGCTGGGGAGGGTCTTCAGTCTTAAGGATCGGATTGGTCCCGATTACAAAAATTTCAGATGGAAGCTCTATACGATAGTTGTCAGGCCTAAGAACCTGATTCAATAGAATGGTGGTGATTGTATGCGAATGCTGCGAAACGAGGATGGCATAGCGCTGATAACCGCGCTCATGTTTACGCTGATCTGTCTGGGCATGATCATGACCCTTCTTTATTATGTACTTGCCGGGACGAGGATGTCGTCTGCTCAGAAGCGCTACAGAAACTCTCTGGAGGCTTCATACGGCGGGACAGAGTTTATAACCAGGACAGTTATTCCAAGGCTCTTTAATAATTACACGGCTGGGAAGGCGACCCTGCTGACTGATTTCGGAGATTCTGCTACCCTGGGGCTTGCTTTCCCCTCCGGGACACTCAAGACCAAGCTGGAAATGCCTACGTCCCAGTGGCCAGGAAGCGTTTCCAAAACATTCGATCCCAAAGATGCGCCAGACCTGACATTCACTCTTAAAGGGCAGAGCATCGCGACTGATTTTAAGGTTTACACGAAGGTAGTCGATACTGTCACAGGTGTCGGCTTGATAGATGCCAGCGGCATCGACTATCTTGATGCAGGACTGGGGGTCGCGGGGACGAGCAGCAGCACGCAGACCCCCCGCACGCCGAATATATATTCCTTGGAGATACAGGGCGAGGCGGTAAAAAATCCAAAGGAGAAGGGGGCTTTGTCGGTGCTTTATGCATATTGAAAATGTTTGACTTTGATAGCTATAACAACTATAAACATATAAAAAATATCGGGCTCTACACGACAATACTCAACCATCCGCGAGGGTGGGGCGGAAAGCCTACAGGGTCTCACGCAGACAGCCGGGTTGCCGAAATATCCCTAGGAGATATCGGCCCCGGCTTTTTTGTTTGCTGAATTCAGCTAAAAGTCAATATCGATAGCAGACTATGACTCTCTTTTTACGACACTTCATAAAATTATACATAATTATATAAAATTACTTGACAATGATCGCAACTGGTGTAAATTCCGGGCATTGATGAAAAATCCCTGATTTATTGGATCATGCCGAGATGAAAGAGAAGAATAATCTCAGGAAGCTTCGTGAAGCCAAGCTGATGAGCAAGGCCGAATTGGCTCGACTTGCCGGTGTTTCTGCTGTTACCATCGACAGGATAGAGCGTGGTGAGCATTGTCGGGTAGAGACAAAAAGAAAAATCATTCTCGCTCTGGGTTACGCACTGACCGACAAGGACAAGGTGTTTCAGGACTAAGAGGGCAAGGATCAAATCATGTTATTTGCAAAAAAGAAGGATTTGATAGGGGTTGATGTGGGATCGACCTCGGTAAAGCTGGTCCAGTTAAGGGCGATCAAGGGTGGATACGAACTTGAAAGCATTGGGCTGGCTCCTCTACCCCCGGAGGCGATTGTCGATAACTCGCTCATGAACACAACTGCGATTGTCGAAGCCATATCGAGCTTGATTGATGGGCTAGCCCAGAGGAAGGTCAGGGATGTGGCCAGTTCTGTTTCGGGCAATTCGGTCATTATCCGCAAGATAGTCATGACCGCATCCACTCCGGAGGAGGTTGAGGCTGAGATACAGTGGGAGGCTGAGCAGTATATTCCCTTTGACATAAATGATGTCAATATGGATTTCCAGGCCCTTGGCAACGACGAAAATGACCCTTCCAAAATGCAAGTTCTTCTTGTTGCCAGCAAGAAGGATATTGTCAACGATTACCAAGCGATCTTTTCAGAGGCTGGGGTAAAACTTGTCCTGCTGGATGTTGACGCCTTTGCAGCGCAGAATGCATTCGAGATGAATTATGATATTGATCCCGATGAAGTGTACGCACTGATAAATATCGGATCCAGCATGATGAACCTCAATGTTATGAAAGATGGTATATCCCTGTTCATTCGTGATGTCCAGTTGGGGGGAGCCCTGTACACTGAGGATCTTCAGAAAAAACTAGGTATAAGTTTTGATGAGGCGGAGCGAGTCAAGATGACCATCACTGAATCCTCCTCAGATGAACTGCTCGAGTCCATGAACAGGATAAATAATACAATAGCCTATGAAATAAGAAGATCCCTGGATTTTTATAACTCCAACGCCCTCGAGGGGAAGATAGGCCGGGTATACCTTAGCGGTGGCGTCGCAAGATCGATTAACCTAGCCAATGCAATTTCCGAAATCCTCTCCCTCCCTGTGGAGATCATAAATCCCCTGGCAAAAATTAGATTTAATGACAAGCTGTTTGATCCGAAATTTCTTAATGAAGTTGCACCAGTCATGACTGTTGCGGTGGGGCTTGCTGGAAGGAGGCTCGGGGATAAATGATAAAAATCAACTTATTGCCATACCGCACGTCGAAGAAAAAGGAGACAGCTACGCAGCAGATTGTCCTGCTGGTCATTATAGTCTTGGTTGCACTGGTGGTCGTTGGGGTGGTGTATGCTGTGACGATCGGAAAGATCAACGCCACAAAGAGCGAGATTTCAAGCCAGGAAAATGAACTGCAGGCACTGAAGAAAAAGATTGGTGAAATTGACAATCTGAAGAAGCTCCAGGCTGAGGTGCAGAAAAAACTCGATATACTTGGACAGCTTCGCAAGGATAAGACCGGACCGGCAATTAGGCTTGCAAGGTTGAGCGACAGCGTTACGGAGAGGATGTGGCTGACCAGATATGTCGAGACAGGGACAACGGTGTCTATTTCCGGTCTGGCCTACAATGAAGATCTGATCGCGGACTTCATGCGCAAGATTCAGTCTTCGCCCGAGTTCATTAATGTCGAGCTGCAGGTATCCGAACAGCAAGAGATAAGTGGGCTGAAGTTGAAAAAGTTTGACATCAGTTGTGCGCTTAATGTTGCCAAGAAGGAAGAACCGGCAAAAGATGCTGCAAAGGGTGCGCAAGCCTCTAAGGAAGAAATCAAAAAATAGCGGGCGTTTGCCGGAATTTATGAGGGTCTGATATGCATCCGCAAATGGAAAAACTGATAAATCTGCCAATGAAGCAGAAACTGTCTGCAGTGGCCTTGATTCTAATCATCATCGGTGCTGGCTTCTATTTCGGCTTGGAGAAGTCCAAGTTGGACGAGCTTAAGGGACTGCAGGCAAAGCTGGAAAAGGTTCAGTCCGATGTTGCCGAAACTCGCAGGCTGGCAAATAATTTGCCGAAATTCAAGGCAGAGTATGAAGGGCTCAAGAGAGATCTGGATAATGCACTTACTGAGCTTCCCAACTCTAAGGAGATACCTACTCTGTTGACAAGCATCACTAGTGCCGGGAAAGCTGCCGGCCTGGATTTTCTACTCTTCAGGCCGAAAGCTGAGGTCCCAAGGGAGTTCTACGCAGAAGTTCCTGTGGATATAACGGTTTATGGGCCTTTTTTTGGAGTTGCCAATTTCTTCGTCGCAGTGAGCAATCTTCCCAGGATTGTCAATATTGGCAATGTATCATTTGCTGATATAAAAAATGACAAGGGGCGTAATCTGGTCAAGGTCAACTGCCAGGCAACAACCTTCCGATTCCTGGACAAGAAGGAGATCAAGGATTCCAAGGATGCTAAAAAGAAGAGCTAACAGATACGGATTATCCCGTGTAGGAGCTATCGGATTTGCGTTACTGGCTGCAACCTTCAGCGGTTGCAAGGAAAAACCTGCGCCTGTCCCGCAAAAGGAAGTATTGCCGATGCCGAAAAAGGCAGTGCAACAGAGGATAACGTCAGCCGGCAAGGCAACTGTTCCGCCTGGGCCTGGAGGAAAGGCTGCTCCAGTGGCAGCAGTTGCTCCTGCAGCGGCTAAAGTTGCTGTTCAGAAGCAGGTTTCGACTGCAAAGCCTGCCTTACTGCCTGGGGGGATAAGCCTCGACTTTGCCAACAGGCGAGACCCCTTCAGGCCGTTTGTTCAAGCGCCCCCTCAACAGGCGACTGCGCGGAGTGCCAAGCATGTTAAGGATGCTCTGCCAATTCAGAGCTTTGATGCTGAAAAGTTCAGGGTAAGCGGCATAATCACCGGTGTGAAAGAAAACAGCGCCCTGGTTATCGCCCCCAACGGCAAAGGCTATGTTGTCAGGGAAGGTATGCTGATAGGAAGTAATGACGGTCGAGTCAAGAGAATTACCAACTCGACTGTTGAGGTGGAGGAGAGTTTCAGGGACGATAACGGCAGGATGAAGAAACGCCTGGTAATACTAGCGCTAATTCGGAAAAAGTAGGAGCTATCGATGAGAAAATGCCAACCGGGAACGATGCTGCGGCTGATTATGATCGCATCCTTCACAACAATGCTTGGGTGTGCTCAACAGATGAAGTCCGTACAGGTGCAAGATCCCCAGATTCCCGTGAATGGGGAGATACGGGGTATATCTGTATCCGATGATGCCTCCAGAATCGATATCAATTCTGATAGTCCGATCGTCTATACGTTCTACCTGCAGGAGTCTCCGCCAGGTGTTGTCATCGATCTTGCCCAGGTATCCCCAGGCAGCATCCAACTGCCAATTGAGATCAACAAGGGGAGCGTGAAACGTATCGAGGCCTCAAAGCATGAGTTCGGCAGCGGAATCCTAAGTCGCATAGTAGTGTCGTTAAACGATAAGGTTGATGTGAATGCCAACTTAGACCCAGTGGACAATCGCCATCTGGCTATTAACCTGGTAGGCGCCGCTCCGGCGCGTCCTGGAGAGGCAAAGGAAGATGCAAAGGTTGCTCAGGTAAAAGCCGAGAGTGATGGTGCTGCCAAGGATCAGCCCACTGCACAGCCTCAACAGCAGCAGCAAAACCAACAAACGGCCGTTGCCGAGGCAACTGGAAATCTACTTGTTGCTGTAAAACAGCCGGATGAGCAGAAAGCAGTTGCAGCTTCGACAGCCTTGCCGGTTGCCGAGGATGCAGCTACTAAGAAAATGGTGGATAATGGCGGCGCAGCCGATAAGAAAGTAGTCAGCAATGGGATTAGGGCTCTTAAGGAAATCAAACTTTCTTCAGAGGGGATCAACTTGATTCTAAGCGGGGAGGTCGATGCATTCAAAGCTTTCAAGCTGACCAACCCGGAGAGAGTGGTAATCGATATCGCCAAGACAAAAAATGAGGTTGCCGTCAAGTCAGTTGAAATTAACGCATTCAATGTGAGTAGGGCCAGAATTGGCGGTTCTCCAGAAAAACTGAGAATCGTACTTGATGCAACCGGAGGATCGATACCGCCTTATGCATTAACCAAGGTAGAGAAGGGGATGTTGATTTCATTCGGAGATGCAGCTCGCGCTGTCTTGGCCGCCAAAGCCGCAGATAAAAGTGCATCAACCGTGACAGAGAATGTTCAAGCTTCTGAGGCCAAGGCTTTAGAGGGTGGGGCAGCAGTTGCTGTCGCAAAATCTGCACCTGAAAAGTCTCAGGCCGAAGTTGAAGCGGCTTCAGGCATGGGGCGCAAGGATAGGGGCACAGCGAAGGACGGAATAGTCGATTTCATCGAATTCAAGCAGTCTGAGGGTGTATCTTCGATCATCGTTACGGCTACCGGTGCCTGTGCTGTCTCAGAGCCGGTTAAAACTGCCAAGGGAGCTTATGTTTCTCTCAAAGGGTGCAAGCTGCCTGCTAACCTTCAGCGTCACCTGGACACCAGAGGCTTTACCAGTGTCATTAGCGAGATACTTCCCTATCCGGTAAAGACAAAGGGGGTTCCGGAGGTGCGCATCGCCGTAAAATTGCGCCAGGTGGTGAAAAATCAGGTAAAACGTGATAACGGCGGGTTTTCCTGGGAATTTCGTGAACCGATAAAGCCAGTGAAGATGTCAAGATCTGTCAAGACTCCCAAGCAGGAGTCGGTTGTTGAAAAAACGGCAGCTGTTCCTGCAGCAAATGAATATATGGAAAAGGAGATTGTCGAGGCCAAGGAGACTGGTCAAAAGAGTCGATTAGACAAGGGAGCTGAGGAAGTTATTGCCGCTGACAAGCTGGACCAACAATCCGTCAGACCAGTTAAACAGTATACGGGACGTAAGGTGAGCCTCGAGTTTTCCGATGCTGACATAAGAAAAATATTCCAGCTGATTGCCGAGGTAAGCAATCAGAATTTTCTTGTATCCGACGATGTCTCCGGCACCATCAGCCTGAAGCTCGTCAATGTACCCTGGGATCAGGCTCTAGACGTCATTCTGGAGAACAAGGGTCTCGGCATGAAACGAGATGGCAATATCGTGCAGATACGGCCTAGAAACAAGATGAAATCCCTTGACGACGAGGCCATTGAGCTGCGCCTTACGGAGGAGAAGAAGATGCCCCTCTCCACCGTAATATTCGACATCAATTTTGCAACCCTGGCTGACATCGAGACGCAGTTTAAAGCCCTTAAGAGCAAGCGTGGCGACTCTTCCATCTCCAGCGACTCCCGCACCAACAAGATTATCGTCGTTGATATCGAGCCGAATATAAAGAAAATGAGAGCGTTGCTGAGTGCCCTGGATGTGCCGGAGAAACAGGTCATGATAGAAGCTCGGATTGTCGAGGCCAGTTCGTCGTTTGTCCGGGATATCGGAGTCAAATGGAATTTCGGTTACCAGGATGGAAGCGCATCTGTTGCCAATATCAGTAACTTTACCTCCTCCATGGGTGGCGTAGTCTCGACGAATCTGCCGACCTTGACAACCGGCGGCATTGCCGCCGGAATGTCCTTCGGAAAGTTGATAAGCAATGTGCAGCTTGATCTTCGCCTCTCCGCTGCATCATCCGTTGGACAGGTGAAGATCATATCCGCACCGAAGGTGCTGACGGTCAACAACAAGCGTGCAAAGATATCCCAGGGACAAATGATACCTTACCAGAATACGAGCTCCGCTGAAGGTGCTAAAACGGAATTCATTGCTGCTGAGCTCAGCCTGGAAGTTACACCGCACATTACGGCTGACAACAGTGTCAGCATGAAGATCAAGGCAAGCAACAACTCGGCTGGCACTGGTAATCCTCCGCCAATCAACAATAAGGAGGCGACCACGGAATTGGTTGTCAAGAACGGCGAGACCACGGTTATCGGTGGAATTTACGTGGATTCTGAAACCGACGGCGATACGGGGGTTCCATTCCTGTCTGACATCCCCCTGCTCGGCTGGCTCTTCAAGTCCAACACGAAAAATAAAGTGAAAAACGAGCTGCTCATATTCATTACACCGAAGATAGTAGGTTAGGAGGAGAGAATGAGGTGTTTTAAGTCCCTGTTTATTTTATTGGCTATTGCTTACAGTGCGCTGTTGACCTCCTGCGGGGGGGGGGGTGGTGCTGGTGGTGGTGCCGGAGAGCTTAAGACGGTATATCTTGTGCCGAGCATCAGTATCAGCAGGCTCGAATCAGACGTGAACACGGGAACCGACTGCAGCGTGAGTCCCCCCATCCCGGGCACCTATGCTACCGACACGGTCGATGTGACCATTAGCTCCAACCTCTATCCCAATATCACTTCAGGTAAATATGTGAGCGTCGACAGCGCAACGATCACTTACACCGGTGCTAATGCCAGCGGTGTTGCCCACCCCCTGCCGACTGATTATCTCTCGATTACCGGGGCCACGATTGCCCCCGGCAGCAATGTCAGCATATCCGTGCCGGTGGCAAAGGACATCCTCAAATACGATCTCGTCAACAGATACGGACTGCAGCTCTGTTCTGCCCAGTACTACGAGTATTACGTCACCATCACCTTCGATTGTCTGGAGATCGGTACCGACAAGCGGACAACGGTAACCGCGCGCTTGAACGTTGCCTTTGCAGACCGCGCCAGCTGATGCTGAGGCAATCAGCTAGAACCATCTAGTCATTGTATCCGGGGGTAGGACAAATGTATAAAATAGTCAGGCTTATCATCCTGTTAACGGCATTTCTGGCATTTGCCGCCGGCTGTTCGCGGGACAACAACATTGCGGCTCAGGGGGCGCTGGACAAGGAAACGACCGTGCTTGGCAAGAAAAAGATCGCCAAGCTGATCGGCGACAACATAACGGTCACTGCTGCCGCCGACGATCAGCAGAATCCACAGGTGATCTACCTGGGGGACAGGGACCTGTATTTCGTAGTCTGGGAGGATTACCGCACCAGGAATACTACCGGCGCAGACATCTATGCAAAATTCCTGAATCCAGACGGCACCCCCTGCGGAAGCGAGCTGGTAATCTCCAATGCAAGCGGCAACCAGACCCTCCCCCAGGCGGCCTATCGGCCAACTGGCGGCGGCAAGATCGTGGTCACCTGGCAGGATTCGGTCGGTGACAACTCTTCGGGGTATGTCAGATACGCATCCGTTACCGGATTGCCGACAAAGTCTACCTGCGCCGCTGCCACGGTGAGCCCATCAGCAACCAGCTTAGGCTATACTCCGAGCCAGCTCTATTCACCTGCCAATACAGCCGCTGCCAGCCAAAGCGTATTCGCACGGTACAGCAGTGCGTCTGGATCCAATTTGAACTTCCAATTGTCACAAACGACGATTGTCCCTGGATCGGTACGGATCACGGTTAACAGTCCACAGAATACGGCAGAAAACTCCTTCCTGATAACCGATGGCGGTGGCGCTCTTATCGGCACCGAAATAGGCTCCGTAAATTACGTATCAGGATCGGCAGGACTGCTCACAATAAAGTCACTGTCGCGTGATCTTTTCCTCGACGTGAATTACAATTATTATCTGAAAAACACAGTGTCCGCCAACGACAAGTTGCTTTCGCGCAAAAGCCCGAAGATAACATATGACCCGGTTAGGGACGTGTTCTGGATAGGCTGGATAGAGTCTAGGGACGTGGGAAGACTCTTCTCCATGCTCTGCCATGGCTTCCCCTTCACATGGGAGTCCGGTGACCCGAACGCCGTCGGTTATATAAAGCTGGACGGAGCCTCCCTGTCGCCGGTTGCCAACAGCAACGGCGTGAGCGAGGCGGACATTATCCGCTATGGCCGTCCCGGAGTAGAGACCACGGGGCGCTACATCGACACCCAGGTACTGAGCGACCTTCACACTAGAAACAACTTCGAGTTTTTCTCTGCCGTCAATAACCTCGCAATCTCATCCGATCCAACATCGCCCGAGACCCTATTCGTCTGGGAAGGGAAGCAGAGCAAGGGGGTTATGGAGTGCGACCTTGCGAGCGGTGGTTACGGTGTTGCTGATAACTCATTTGTGACCTCGACATTCCAGCCCGTGCCGGGGTCGACATCTGTTGTTGAGCCGCAGGTACACCTTTTCGGACTTTTCGAAAAAGAGTTTAATTTCCCCGCAACCCAGTCCAAGCTGATTGATGTGCCGAACTGGGATAAAATTGGATCCACCGCGTCTAATCCGGCAATAGGCTTCGACCCGGTGAGTAGCCCCCACAAGTTCCTGGTTACTTGGGAAGATACGCGTAACGGTGCGAACACCAAGATTTTCGGCCAGCTGATAAACTCGGGCGGCGGCCTGTACAATTCAAACAGTCTGATCTCCTACGCCGACACCAACGGCGACAACAAGCAGGATGACAATGTGGCGAACTCGCGCCAGACAAGACCGGTTGTCTCCTTCGACTCCGTTAACCAGCGTTACTTCGTCGCCTGGCAGGATGGTCGCAACGGTACGGTTTCACTGGAGAACATGGATGTTTTCGGCCAGTACGTAGACCTTGAAGGGACCCTGCGCGGCGGCAACTATGCCATCACCACCAAGGCTAGCAGCCAGGTGGCGCCGTCAATCGCTTACAACACCACCGCTAACCAGTTCCTGGCCCTGTGGAAGGATGGCAGCGGCAGCGCGGCAACGCCGCCGACGGCATCGGACATCATAGGCCAGCTCTTCTCCCTCGGGCAGCCGCAGCTGACTGTGCTGAAGACCGATAACACCCCCCTAGAGCCAGCCCTGATAGACTTCGGCAGCGTTGTGGCCAACCAGCTTTCCCGGGCTTACTTCAAGATCCGCAACAGCGGTGATGCCACCCTCGCGGTGGACTGTATCTCGCCGCTCCCCCTGACCCCCTTCAACCTGGAAAACCTCCCCGTTGAACTGAACGCCTGCGCGGATGGGAGTACTCTCAACCTTGCTCCTGGTGGCGAGACAACCTTTACGGTCAAGTTTTCCCCAACCTCAGGCGGAACCTTCACCGGTAACTTCCTGATCAAGAGCGACGGCGGGGAGCGACAGATCAATCTCCAGGGTATCGGCATACCGCCGACCATGGATCTAGCCGAGAGTGACGGCGTCAATGACGGTACCCTTAATTACGGCACGATAGTAACCGGCCAGACCAAGGACCTTTACCTGACGATCACCAATAACAGCTCGGTCACCTATGACATCACCAATATAACCGGTATTGCTACACCGTTCTCACTGATCAGCACCCTGAGTTACCCCATCACCATGACGCCGTCGGCCAAGCTGCAGATCCAGATCCGCTACTCGCCGTCGGCGGCGGGCAGCGATTCAGGGCAGTTGACGATCATGACTGACAAGTCCCTCTCCCAGACGGTTAATCTTGTCGGCACCGCATCGGCGACCGGCGGCACGACTACACCGCCGCCGCCTACCGGCGGTGGTGGAACTACCACCGGCGGCGGTGGTAGCGGCGGCACCCCTCCACCATCTTCCGGCGGCGGTGGCGGCGGCGGCTGCTTCATCGCCACGGCAGCCTACGGCAGCTATCTGGACCCCCATGTCGAGATCCTGCGCCATTTCCGGGATGAAGTACTGCTAAACTCCGATTTGGGAAGGGCATTCGTCAAACTCTATTACAAACACAGCCCCCCGATTGCCGAGTTCATTCGCAGGCACGAACTGCTCAGGTTGCTTGTGCGCCTGGCATTGACACCGCTGATTGCTGTCGTCCGCTTCCCGATTCTTTTGCCGCTAATGTCGCTGCTAGCCGCAGTCGGGTATCGGCGAAAAATGCGCAGAAAAAGAGAACATTTGCTGCATTCAGCTGCTTAGCATGCATTAGCGTATCAGGGAATGCCAGGGGAGACCCTGGCTTTTTCTTCGAGCGTTTGGTCAAGGGGTGAGCAGATGTTATGTCATGTTATGCAGTGTTTGAATTTTCCAGCGCTCTGTTTCACGTTGATTGTTGTGTTGTCAGTTTCCGCTGCTGTGGTCTCGTCTGTACATGCCGACATGTACAAGTATCAGGATGGAAGTGGTGCAGTCTGTCTAACAAACACCCTTGACTCGGTTCCAAAAGAGTATCGCAAGGGGATGACTGTGGTTAGGGAAGAGGCGCCGAAGCAGGAAAAACTGCTGCCGCCGCTGCCTGCCGGGAAGCCTGCGCGGATAGAGCAGGTCGATCTTGCCGAGTCTGTTGGCGTACCATCTACGCCCATGGTGCAGACGGGCGAAAGATACAAGCATGTCAAGGGTGGCCTTATCCTCGCTGCCATGATAGCAGGAAGTTTCATTGTCGGACGTTTGGCAGGAGCGATTGGTTCGCCTCGCCTAGGTAATCTGCTCTTTCTGGCCATACTGCTGGCCGGTGGCGTGTACATTTATGGCATGTACATAGTGGAGTTACGATCAGTTTTCAATGGCCTGAGAAGTGACGCACTGAATATCAAGGCGAATGTGGAGACCAGGGAGCATAAAACGGAAAGGCTGCTCAAGGAGATCCCTGGGCAGCTTAAGGAAGAGCAGAGGGAAAAGGAGCAGGACGACTGACCCCTTTTTCAGCTGTCCTCCTCTAATTCTGGATGAATGGAGATGCATGATGTTTCGTTATCTGACCGCAGGTGAATCCCACGGCCCCAGGCTGACCGCCATATTAGAGGGGCTCCCCTCTGGGGTGGAGATTGCCGCGGAGACAATCAACCGTGACCTTGCACGGCGCCAGTGCGGCTAT
>Ga0129298_10000286_pt1 | contig 19303 bp, 21 predicted proteins | sample I19B2metaG_FD_94707 | JGI IMG/M metagenome (GOLD analysis project Ga0129298, IMG submission 94707) | Lake sediment bacterial and archeal communities from Gulf of Boni, Indonesia to study Microbial Dark Matter (Phase II) - ​I19B2 metaG | ecosystem: Environmental > Aquatic > Freshwater > Lake >... | reverse complement strand
ATGTGCCCCTTTTGGAGATTTTATCGGCACTTTGGAGGAAAAACTTTAATGTGCCAAGTCTGTTTAATACCAGGGAGGTCTTAGATGCCATTGCAAGGAGGCTGCCTGAGACGGAAGGGAACCTTTGGGGACAGATTCCTGCTCTCAATGATTTGCTTGAAACGTATCCTGGTTGAGAATTTCTGAATGATTGCTAATGCGTTCTTATTTAACCACTCCTACCTGATTTTTTTATCGGTATCTGATAGAAAAACTTTTTGGGGATTTTTATTTATTTCTCCGCAAAGTCAGAAATTCCCTCAATAAGGATTATAGAAGGATTATAGTTAAAATGTTCGCTTTTATTTACAGGACAACAGAGAAACCAATCTTACACAGCGTTTATAATCTCCCATGCAATTTCTTCGATAGGGAGGACTTTATCTGCTACCCCTGCATCAACAACTGCCTTTGGCATTCCGTAAACAATGCAGGTCTCCTCATTCTGTGCAAATACTCTTCCACCAGTCCTTTTTATTGCAACAAGTCCTTGTAGTCCATCATTTCCCATACCAGTGAGTATTACACCAAGTGCCCTGCCCGGGAAATATTCTGCTACAGAAAGCATCAGGGCATCAACAGAGGGCCTATATAAAAATTCTTCCTGATGTTCCGTTATGCTGACAACAGTCTCTATCCCCCTTTTCCTTATGACCCTCATGTTACCTCTACCAGGTGCAATAAGAGCGACTCCTGGTATTACTTGTTCGCCTTCTTCTGCCTCTTTTACTTCAAGAGCACTGAGCTGGCTTAGTCTATCGGCGAAGGGTTTAGTGAATGCTGGAGGCATATGCTGGGCTATTACAATAGGGACAGGTAGTTCTTTTGGAAACTTTGGTAATACCTCCTGAAGGGCCTTTGGGCCTCCGGTAGAAGTACCGATGGAAATAATGCCTATCCTGCGAGTGCCTGTGACATTGGTACCGGTATGTTTAACTGAATCAAGAGGTTTATGTTCTGCAACTCTCAAACGTTTTTTTATAAGACCTTTTTTTGATATCTGTTTCACCTTTTCAATTAAGATATCCCTTATCTTGAGAATGTTTAATGAGAGTTCCGAGAGGTTTTTGGGGATAAAATCCACAGCTCCCAAGTCCAGGGCATCGAGGGTTATCTTAGCTCCCTCTGCAGTCATTGAGCTGACCATAATCACAGGGAGAGGGTATTTCTCCATGATTTGTTTTAAAGCCGTCAGGCCGTCCATTTTGGGCATCTCGACATCCATGGTCACAATGTCAGGTTTTAAGCTCCCAACCTTTTCTATCGCCTCAAGTCCGTCTTTTGCTGTGCCGACAATTTTAATTTCAGGGTCGGAAGAAAGCATGCTCGTGAGGGCATTCCTCATGAATGAAGAATCATCAACGATAAGGACTTTTACCATGATTAAAAACCGAAATCTTTTAAGAGGTCATCGATATCATGCTGTGATACTTTCTCCGCAGCCTCTGCTTTTGTTTTTGCTGCCTGATCCACCTTCACGCCAAAGTTTGCTATGAGCCTTACAAGTTCCCCTTCAATATCTCCGACGAGTTTGATGACCTTCTTCAGGGTCTGCCCGGTTATGTCCTGAAATGACTGTGTGGTAAGTATTTCTGTCAGATCATTTTCAAGATCGTTCTTGAAATTCCTGAGATAGTTCACAGAAGCTTCCGGGGTTTTTATGTCGCTGATATGCGAGCAAAGATCGTCCATCTTTAATATATACTTTTCGACTATCCCAAGCGTCCTATTGGCAGCTTCTTCTGTTTTATCTATAACGGACTGGAGACTGTCGATAGCATTAGGCATTTCTACTGTGGCGAATTCCCTGAATTTCGGGTCTATGGACTCCTTAAAAATCCTCAGTGAATCATGGAGCTTTCTTGTTATCCTGCCCACTTCCATAAAAAGATCGCTCTTCCCCTTTTTAAGGATATTCTGTACGGCGCTGTCTGCCTTGTCATAATCCTGGCTTGCTAAGGCGTTCATAAAGTTGATTACGTCCTCAAGAATGCTAAATCTCGGGTCACCGGCAGCTATTCCCTTCTGCAGAAAAAATTCCTTTGCATCATTCAGCTCCCTTATCGTAACCTCTCCAGCCATAGTCTGGACGGTTTTCATGAGTTCTACTGTTCCGATGTCACTTTCCTGAACAATATCAACAAAACCCTCAAAAAGACTCATATCCTCAAGCGGAAACAATTTTTTTGTATCAAGGAGAATAACAAGCCTGTCAGAAAGCTTAGCGACCCCTTCGACCTGCTCCACATGTTCTTTTAAAATATGTTCGGATGGCTCTATTGATGCTTCATCCACATTAATGGCGCCTGCTATCCCGTCAACGAGGATACCGAACGTTATTTTCCCTATTGAAATGACTATGACAGTATCGCTCTTCTCCCCGTCGCCATTTGCATTGATAAGATTTTTTAAATTGACTATGGGTATGACATTCCCCCTGATGTTGGTGATGCCCTCTATATAAGACGGTGATTGAGGTATTTTGGTAATAGCAGGTGTTTTGATGATTTCCCGAACACTTAGTATCGGGATCGAATATTCACTGGCGTTGAGATAAAATCCGATATGTTGCATATATTCTCCTTTATAAATAGAATCAGGTTTTCTTTAATCCGACTTTATTCCTTGATATGCCAGCAATATCGAGAACGAGAACTACCTTCCCGTCACCGGTAATGGTAGCTCCAAGCACAAAGGATGAATCCGTATCTAGTCCTTTAATAGTTTTGATAAAAATTTCCTCCTGCCCCAGAAGTTCATCAAGGGCAAGGCAAAATTTCGTGTCTCCCATCGATATGACTACAACGTATCTTTGGTCAAAATCTATATGCCTGCCATTTCCAAGGATATCAGACAACTCGAAAATCGGAAGCACCCTTCCCCTGATATTAATTACTTTCTGTCCTACGACATTGGCAATCTCTTTTTTCGATACTTTCAGGGTCTCTTCAATAAGTGTAAGGGGTATCGCATAATAAGAAACTCCTGACCTTACCATGAGAACATGGATTATGGCCAATGTCAATGGTATGTTTATCCTGAAGGTGGTACCGATATCCTTTTTCGTTATTACCTCGACATGCCCGTTGAGCTTTGAAATGCTTGTTTTTACGACGTCCATGCCGACCCCGCGGCCGCTCAGTTCAGTGGCAACTTCCACCGTGGAAAATCCCGGCAAGAATAGAAGATTGAGCGCTTCGTTCTCTGACATCCTTGCAGCCTCGTCTTCCGTGATCAGCGCCTTTTCCATGGCTTTTCTTTTCACACGCTCAACATCTATTCCCTTACCGTTGTCAGATACTTCAATGACGATATGGTTGCCTTTTTGATAGGCGCTTATCTCTATCGTGCCATGGTGAGGCTTCCCTTTTGAGAGTCTTTCCTCGACTGATTCAATACCATGATCAACGGCATTCCTGATGATGTGCACCAATGGGTCTCCAATGTGTTCAATGACTGATTTGTCAACCTCTGTACCCTCACCGTAAATGGTGAGGGTAACCTCTTTTCCCAGGTTGCTTGAAATATCTCGTACAAGACGGGGAAATTTGCTGAAGACCTTGTTGATTGGTTGCATCCTCATCTTCATGACAGCAACCTGAGTATCAGAGGTCACCAGATCGAGGAAAGAAACGGTTTCGAAGAGACTCTCCATGTAGGGGTCATCAGAATATCTCGCTTCGATATAATTCACAATATTTAAAAGTCTGTTCCGTACTAAAACAACTTCACCGGCTAAATCCATTACTTTATCAATTCTGCTTATGTCAACCCTAATGGTCTGAGAAAATTCTTTTTTATCAGGAATAACCCTTTCTTTCCCTGAGTCAACTTGAACGGCGGATTGCTTTTCTGAAGATGAGACTTGTCCTGCAATCCCTCCTTGCCCCTCCGTGCCAGAGGCGTAAGCAGGGGAGTCTGCAGGAGGATTCTCAGGAGAAGGGGGTGGGGGAAAGGAGATTGCTTTTTCGTTGCTTTCTTTGTCTGTAAGAGGTATTTCAGGCTCTTGATGGAAAGATTGGGTACTTTTGAGTGCCCTGTCGAGTTCATCCAATAAAGGTTTTGTGTCTTCTTCTTTGCCATCCTTCAGCTTTAAATGTCGGAAGAGAAGTCTCAGCATATCAACACACTTGAGGATTACATCCGTCAATTGTTTTGTAAGTGATATTCCGCCTTCTCTGAGATTCTTCAAGATATGCTCTGCGCCATGCGCAACATCAACTATAGATTGAAAACCGAGAAAACCCGCTGCTCCCTTAATCGTATGCATACTTCTGAATATCTCATTAAGGATGTCTTTATCATGGCCTTTTGCCTCGAGCTCAACAAAAAGAGGATCTATCTTATCCAGAGACTCCTCAGCCTCTGTGATAAACTCAGCTATTATCTCTTCCATATCATCAAGCATATCTTCTCCACTTTAGGGACAAGGGGCATGGCCAAACCGTTACTTGTCTGAAGCCTTTTTTTTCTTGACCCATGACCCTTGCCCTATTTATTCAGTTTCTCGAATACCCTGTCCATCTTCTCTTTTAACACCTCTGCAGTAAATGGTTTGACTATATAGTTATTAACTCCCTCCTTTATAGCCTCTACAACCTTCTCTTTCTCTGCTTCAGCCGTAACCATGAGAAAGGGCATATCTCTTAATTCAGGGTCATTTCTAACAGCTCTAAGGAAGGAAATGCCGTCCATATTGGGCATATTCCAGTCCGAGACGACGAAACCAAAGCCTCCAGCTTTTAATTTTGTATACGCCTGAAGCCCGTCTTCTGCTTCCTCAATATTTTCAAAGCCCAGTTGTTTGAGGACATTTTTTACAATGCGTCTCATTGTTGAAAAATCGTCAACAACCAGAATCTTCGTTTTATGATCAATCATGGGGACCTCCCTGTGAAAATGCTTCTTTGAGAATGTTTCTTACTACTTTTAATACGTCATCACAAGTTACTGGTTTTACCATATACCCATTGGCACCAGATCTGATTGCCCTTTCCCGCTCTTCAGGATCATCTTCTGTCGTGATCATAAAAACAGGCATATCAAGCATATTTGGATCAGACCTGAGCGTTTTCAAGAACTCGATGCCATCCATGTACGGCATATTCAGATCGGACAATATGATATTAATATCTTCTCCTGCAAGCTTCTCCAATGCATCCAGACCGTTTTCTGCAAATACCACGTTGAACCCTTTGGACTTCAAATAAAAACCGAGGAGTTTTCGTGTTGTCTGACAATCATCAACCACCATAATCTTCATGGCGTTATGTCCTCCTGTAAACGATAACTTTGTTAGTAATGGTAGGTTTGAATGCCCGTGTTATATTGTGGAGGCTTTCAGTTGATCCTGTGAAGAGAACACCCCCGGGCCTGAGACTGTCATATAACAGCGATACAACTTTTTGTTTTGCCTTGTCATCAAAATATATGAGAACATTACGGCAAAATATAACATCCATGTCGCACATGGACTTCATTATTTTCTCATCGGTAAGATTTATGCTCATGAATTTGACAGCATTTTTCACAGAAGCATCAAGTTCATAGTTCTGATCATGCGATCTAAAATATTTTTTGAGATAAAGCTCCGGCACGTTCCTCACTGAATATGAGTTATATACACCTTTCATAGCGGATGCCAGCACAGCGTCACTGATATCGGATGCGAATACATCCATGCGTATATCAGGTTTTTTTTCAGCGCACATCATGACAATAGTGTATGCTTCCTCTCCCGTAGAACAGGCTGCCGACCACAACTTTATTTTTTTTGTCTTTTTCATTCCGGTAATTTCAGGAAGTACAAAATTAAAAAGGACATCGAACTGCTGGGGCTCTCTGAAAAAGAATGTCTCATTTGTTGTAATGGAATCATAGAGTCTCGAAAGTTCACTACCATTCGCGCTATATTTTACGAGGTAAAGATAATCTTCAAAGCTACGCAGGTTTTCATCCCGGATCCTTGTCAGGAGCTTGTTTGCAAGAAAATACTTCTTTGTATCGGGTATAAAGATGCCGACCTTCTCGTATATGAAGTCCCTCAATTGTTTAAATGTTTCATCCTGTAGCACAATTTCCATTGTCAAATCGTTCTATTTAATTTTCTTATTTATCTTTCGACAGTGTCAGAGTGGTCCGAGCTGTCAATAACCTGCTGGATTTTTTCTCTAATGACTTTTTCGCCGTGATTCAGGAGGGGGAGCAGTATGCTCGATGATTCTTTCCCTCCGAGTCGGACTAAAGCATCAATGGTAGAAAGGACAACAGGAATCTCCTTATCTGACAGCATAGGGATAAGAATTTTAATCATATCCTTTTGCGAGGAGTGGCCAAGTGACTTCACAGCGTAAAGCCTGACCCATGTGTCTTTATCATGTAACGCTGACTTTACTTCTTCATGGCAGCAATGCAGTTCACTCATTGCCATCATAGCGGCTCTTCTGACTTCGGGTTCACCGTCCTGTATGGCCTCGGTCAGTCTCTCAGTGGCTCTCTTATCTTGGATCATCCCGAGTTTTGATAGCGCAGTAACCTTGACCTTAAGACTCTTATCATGTGAAAGAGAGAGCATAATATCAATATTCTTAGAATATTTACTTATGGCTTCTTTCACATATTCTGGATATGCATTGATGTGTGAACATAAAGCTGCTGAATCAATCGTAAGAAGAGCCTTTACAGCCTCATCTATGACATCTTTGTAGTGTTCTTCATAAAGCAGTTTCAAGATGGGCTGAAATGATGTCTTGTCACCTATCTTTCCTAATGCAGCGACTGCCTCCCTTCTGACATGTCCATCTTCATCATCAATAGCATCAACGAGCGCCTGTCTCGTATCTTCGTTATTGATATCACCAAGAGCTTTTGTAGCCGCTCGCTTTATGTCTCTGAGGTTGCTACCAATCAGTCCTATGAGATGTGGAATCGCCTTCTCACATTTCAAATCCCCGAGTAATTCTATGGCAATCTTCTTTCCTCGATACCGAATGGCAGGACTATTCAGGGTGTCGACAAGAGCATCGGAACATCCAAATTGCAATAACATATTTTTGATGTAAGATAGTCTCTCCTCAGCTTGCGGTTCCGATGGATCAAGGGAACCGGCAACATCAATTATGCGATAGATAGCCCTCTCTTCTTTTAAATCACAGAGGCCTTTCAGGGCAATGAGCTTCTCGTCCCAATCACCGTTGCTGAACATATCTATGAGCATAGAAGAGACCTCTGACATTAAAGGAGTAACGCCGATCTGGACAATGCTTTTTATGGCAGCCGTTTTTTCAAACCCCTCTGTTCTTTGCAAGTGCTTGATGAGGGCATCGCTCGAGCGGGGAAAACCTATCCTGCCGAGCGCGTCCACGGCTGCATATCGAACTGCCTCAGAGGGATGATCGAGCAGTGATATAATAGGTTCTATTGAAGATTCCTCTTTCATTATTGCAAGAGATTCGAGGGCTGAAAAACAGACCCATTCATCACCTTTTAGGGCGTCTATCATCTGAGGCAATGCTTCTTTGTATTGAAGATTGCCGATTGCCTTTGCAGCTGATGCCCGCACATTTATATTAGGGTCGTCTTGTAAATTCCGGGCTAATTCTTCAGGATAGGTGCAGTATCCAATCGCTGAGATAAGGTCAACGGCAAACTTGCGGATATCGCTATCTTTATCCCTGAGAAACGGTTTGAGCAAAGGGATGGCATCTCTTCCTATCTCTTTTAAGATGATCGTTGCGGTGTTTCTGAGATATGGCTCATCCCTCAAAAGAGGCAATACCATATGTGCCGTAACCTCACCCCCTAATGAGATGAGAGACCGCATTGCGGCATCCTGGACTCCTGGACTTTCATCTCTCAACGCCTTAATCAAGTGATATATAGCCCTTTCATCACTGCTGGATAAAGCCTCTGCTGATGAGCGTCTTTTAGAAGGATCTGGATTCGAAAGGTCATTGATAAGTTTTGATAACCTTTTCTTTGCTATAGCCATATTTCTATACATATCGGAATTTGCAGAGAGAAACTTTAAGACTCTTTCTCTTTATAGGCCATAAGGAGACATTAGCAATCCAGCAAACCTTGCCTATTAGCTGGATTGTTTTTTTATTCATATAGATTATGGCAACCTTATGCGGTACAGTATGGAGCGAATTAGGCTTGTTTAGCCAGCATAGGGAAGCATCAACAGGTTCAATCGTTCTGTGAAAAGTTGAGCTTTCCATTGGTTTTTGCGTTAATATGCAAACCTATACTGCTTAGTTTTGTTTTCAGTCTCATCAATGCCTGATTGTGCAACTGGCATATCCTCCCCTCTGTCAGGTTCAGCACCTTGCCTATCTCTTTCATTGTCATTCCCTCCCAATAATACAGGGAAAGAATTATCTTCTCTCGTTCCGGCAGCTTATCAATGAGGCTTGCGAGTAATGCCTTTTTGTTGTTATCTTCGTATATTTCCAGGGGAGTCTTCATATGAGGATCAGGGATGCTTTCTGTCAGATCCAAACCATTTTCTTCGCTCATTTTTTTGTTGAACTCTTCAAACCTCAGGGTTCTTCCAGCATGTGCAGTCCGGAGAATTTTGTAGTATTCATCCAGTGTGATATTCAGTTTCTCCGCAATTTCTTCTGCCTCTGGCGACTGCCCCCTTTCTTTCTCAAGTGCAAGATATGCTTTCTCAACGGAGGCAATCTTCTTTTTCATGGATTTCGGTATCCAGTCATGCAATCTGAGTTCATCCAGCATTGCTCCTTTTATTCTGTACTCTGCAAAGGTCTTTATTTTCGCTTCATTTTCTCTATACCGGCTAAGAGCATCCAAAAGACCCATTATCCCAACGCTGATAAGGTCTTCCTCGGTAAGCTGCGGAGGTAATCTCCATACCAGTCTGTAAGCAGTGTATTTTATGAATGGCAGAAAGTCTTTGATTATCTTTTCTTTTTCTTCGTCGCTCAGCTCTGTCTTATGCCCTATCATTTCCTCTACCTTGGTAGACTAGAGGTGAAGCTGCCAATAAATTTCCTATAAAAAACTGCAGTGTCCCCTTAACCTTGTTATTCGGACCTAACACTTTTGATGCAATCTCAAAAATCTGTCTCGCTGCAACGCTATTTGGGTATGCATCAACAAACGCTTTCTGTGCCTTTACCGCCTCCTGCACATGTGCGTCACAGGGTATATATCCGAGATAATCGAGAGAGATATTCAGAAATTTTTCGGCTGCAAGTGAAAGTCTTCTGAAAACCTCAAACCCCTCTCCGGAATTTTTTACTGAGTTTACGATGATATAAAATTCTTTTTCCTGATACCTGGTAGAGAGCACTTTGATCAATGCATAAGCATCTGTCAATGCTGTTGGTTCATGTGATGTAACGACGATGATCTCCTGTGCTGCAATACAGAAGAATGCCACATTTTCTGATATGCCCGGGGCTGTATCGATGAGGAGGACTTCTATATCGCTTTCGAGGGAATCAAATTCCTCCAGTATCCGTAACCTCTGAAATTCATTAAGGGCTGTTAACTCTTGCACTCCTGAACTTGCTGGCAGTATCTTTATTCCCTGTGGCCCATTAATCAGGATATCTTGAAATTTCATTTCACCATTAAGCACGTGCTGTATAGTGTATCTCGGTGCCACGTTAAGGAGAACATCAATGCTGCTGAGTCCGAGGTCAGCGTCCATCACGAGCACGTCTTTACCAAGCTTTTTTATTGCTATAGCAAGATTCGCAACTACATTGGTCTTCCCAACACCACCTTTTCCACTTGCAACTGCTATCGTCTTCACATATTTTTTCTTCTCATTTCTTTCTTTCAGCATTCGCAATTTCCTTTCCTTAATATGAGATTGATAAGCTTATTTACTGTTACGAATTCGATGTCGTCTGGAACCTTCTGGCCAGTTGTTATATATGCAACGGGCCTTTGATAGATGAGGAGAAGATTATAGAGCGAGCCAAATCTTACAGCTTCATCCACCTTTGTAAAAGAAATGTAGTCAATGGGTAATCTTCTATAAAATCGATATGCCTCTATCATGAATTCATCATCACAGCTTGCACTCATGAGAAGATGCAGCTCAATAGGAAATTCGATTTGGGATATTTCAAGCAGATCATTGATATATGTCTCATCTTTAGGGTTTCTTCCCGAGGTATCTATAAAAATAATGTCCCTGCTCTTTGCAAAATTTACAAGGCTGTTTTTCAGGTCTCTGGGGTTAGCGATAATGGACAATGGTATGCCCATGATCTTCGAATATATCCTCATCTGTTCAACTGCTCCTATTCTGTATGTATCGAGATTGATAATGGCGACCCTTTTGCCATCTTTTATCGCACTGGCTGAGAGTTTAGCTATGGTCGTAGTTTTTCCTACACCTGTTGGACCTATGACCATAATAGCTTTTTTATATTCCAAACGGTCTTGCGACTTTGGGGGGAACCCATTCAAAATATTATGTTCTTTTACTTTTATATCAGCTGATAGTAATGAAGGGATATCATTTAAATCCTTAGCGTTCTCGGAGAGGCGAAGGGCGAACTTCTCCCGCACTGACCTCTCTCTGAGAAAATGAAATATCATCTTTTTGTTTGTGGGCAGTGACATCTCAAGACCATAATCTCTCATGCCCTCAATCATCTCACGAAGATTTCCAATCTCATTTTTAATCTCGTTTGTGAGCGTGCTCTTAAGGTACTGAAACTCTGTTGACAGTTGTTGTGGTGCATGAACTTCGGGAAGCTTGCAATGCTTATGGTTCACTACTTCCGCACTGCTTTTCTGTGACGCTATGCTATTGTTGCTTTTACGATTTACTCTTTCTGCCGCATCCTCACCTCTCTCGTGACTTATCTCATAATCCACTGCTGCCGTGATCTGCACAAAGGGTCTGATGCCTTTTCTTTCTTCTGTTGATAAGATGATTGCGTTCTCACTAAATTCCTTTTTCACTAACCCCAGTGCTTCGGTAAAAGTTTTTGCTTTAAATTTCTTAATCTTCATATCTCAACACCCCTGTTATAGATAGTTTTACCGATGGAGAAATTTCTGCATTTGAAAGAACGACCAGAGACGGAAGAAACCTTTCGGTGATTTTCCTGAGAAATCTCCTGACTTGTGAGGTGCAAAGCATAACTGGCAGGGCACCTTTCATTGAATCTCTTGCAAGAGCATTCTCTATAGCCCTGATTAACTTGCTAACAACGTCGGGGCTTATTACACCACCTGTCTCTATGGCCAGCGAGATCTCTCTCTCAAACCTCGGATCCAGCGTCATAACTTTCATGTCTCCATCAGCAGACAGGTACTGCTTGGTTATAAACCGTGACAGCGCCTGTCTCACATATTCTGTGAGTATCTCTGGATCCTTGGTGGAAGGTGAATAATCCAGAAGGCTTTCAAGTATGGTCACTTTATCATTTATTGCCACTCTCTCTTTCAAGAGATTCTGTAAGACCCGCTGCACACTGCCCAGCGTCATCTGGGTCGGAATAAGCTCATCAACAAGCTTTGGATAGTTCTTTGAAATATTGTCTAATATGTTCTGAACCTCAGTCCTCGTCAGGAGCTCCCAGGCATGAGCTTTTATCATCTCTGTCATATGCGTTGCAATTACCGTAGCAGGATCAACAACCATGTAACCTTTTACCTGAGCCTTTTCCACCTCTTTATTGCTAATCCAGAAGGCTGGCAGGCCAAACGCTGGCTCTTTTGTCGGTATTCCTTCTATGGCTTCTGCCTTAGCTGAGGCAACAGCAAGAGAGTGGCCCATCATAACCTCACCCCCCCCAACCTCTAAGCCTCTCATGAGAAAACTATACTCATGCGGCCTGAGCTGCAAATTATCCTTTATATGTACTGCTGGAATAACAAAACCGAGCTCACTGGCAAGCTGTCTCCTTATTGCCTTTATTTTGCTCAGAAGCTCGGCCCTATCAGATTCGACAAGGGGTATAAGTCCGTAACCAATCTCAAATGTAAGAGGTTCAATCTCCATAAAGGTCTCAAGTGAAGGCTCTTGCATTACTGCCTCTGCTTCTGCATCTTTCTCCTCAACTACAGGCTTTGTTAAAGCATATGCCAAGGCACCCGATGCAGCAGAAAGGAGAAAAAAAGGAATATGGGGAAGTCCTGGCACTAACCCGAGTATGACCATTACCCCTGATGCGGTACCCAGGGTTTTTGGATTTAATATGATCTGCCGGGAGATATCCTTTCCGAGATCTGTCTCAGTTCCTGCGCGGCTCACAACGATACCTGCTGCAGTCGAGATGAGAAGGGCTGGCATTTGGCAAACAAGACCATCACCTATGGTCAATGTGGTGAAAGTCTTTGCTGCCTCTGAAATAGTCATGCCCTTTTGAAGAATGCCTATGATAAAACCAACAATAATATTAATGACTGTTATTAGCAGCCCTGCAATGGCATCACCCCTTACAAACTTACTGGCACCGTCCATAGCCCCGTAGAAATCAGCCTCCTGAGCAATAAGGGATCGTCTCTTCTTTGCCTCTGACTCGTCAATAAGGCCCGAATTCAGGTCTGCATCAATTGCCATTTGCTTTCCTGGCATCGCATCAAGGTTAAACCTTGCAGCCACTTCTGCAATCCTTCCCGAACCCTTTGTTATGACTATAAAATTGACCACTACGAGTATAAGAAAGACCGTAATCCCTACAGCATAGTTGCCGCCTACAACGAAATTGCCAAAGGATTTTATTACCTGCCCAGCAGCGTCTATACCCTCATTACCTCGAAGGAGTATCAATCTGGTGGATGCAACATTCAGTGAAAGTCTGTAAAGGGTTGTCATGAGAAGTATTGAAGGAAATACCGAGAAATCAAGAGGTTTTTTGATATAGATACTTGTTATGATTATTACTAGCGAGAGGGATATGGAAAGTGAAAGGAGTATATCAAGAATAAAGGGAGGAACAGGAAGGATCATTACACCTAAAATTGCCACAACACTCACAGCAACTAAAATATCGCCACGCTGTTGTATCACCTTGAGAAAGTTCATTGCAAGATAACCCTCATGCCACACCTCTCAACTTATAGATATATGCCAGTATCTTTGCCACAGCTCTGTATAGTTCCTCTGGTATGAATGAGTTGAGTTTGAGCTTATAGATGGCTCTTGCCAGTGGCTTGTCCTCAACAATGGGAATGTTGTATTTTCGAGCTATCTCTTTTATTCTTACTGCTATGAAACCAGCACCCTTTGCAATGACCTTAGGTGCTGACATCTCGTCTTTTTTATATCTCAGGGCAACAGCAATTTGGGTTGGGTTTGTTATTACAACAGTCGCCTTTGGAACTTCCTGCATCATCCGCCTCCGTGCCATTTCCTTTTGGAGGCTTTTTATTCTTGCTTTCATTAAGGGATCTCCTTCTGTTTCTCTATGCTCTTCCTTTATCTCTTCTTTGGTCATCCTGATAGAACGCTCAAAATTCCATCTCTGATAGAGATAATCAAAAACTGCAAGAACAAAAAAGGTAGTGAATGCATATATCACGGCTTTGGCTATAAGCTTGCCCGAGATGTCCTGTATCTCACTGATATCCATAGCTGCTGTAAAGGGGAGAACAGCTATGGCTTTTTTGATGATGTAATAGAATAAAACTCCTCCTAAAGCAAATTTGAAGAGGCTCTTCAGCAATCCCGCAAGACCTTGTCTGGAAAATATATTCTTAAATCCGCTAATAGGGTTAAGCCTTTCCATTTCAAAGTTCAGGGGCTTAACAAGAAAACCTCCTTGCAATGCACCAGCGACCAGGGCAAGCGTGAAGGTAATTCCCAGAAAGGGCGCCAATAACCTCATCATTTCAGATGCTGTGAGTCTCATAACAGTTACGGGGTCTCTCCCGTACTGCAGTCCGAGAAGTTTCCCTGTTAACACAGATATATCCTTAATAAAAATGTTTCCTGCAGAATAAAAAGTAAGGATTATTCCGGCCATGGCTGCCATTGATATGATTTCGCCGCTTCTTGCAACCTGCCCCTTTTCTCTTGCTTTCTGATGTCTTCGCGGTGTTGCCTTTTCTGTTCTTTCGTCATGTTCAGGCACGGCTACCCTCTCGCTAAGGCAAGAATCTTTGCCAGCTCATCTTTAATGCCATTAAAGTATCCGCCAATCACATGCGCAAAGACAGGGATGCCCGCAATAATCACGACAAATCCGACAAAAATGTATACAGGGAATCCAATAAAAAGGATATTCATTTGCGGAACTGCCTTATATATAAAGCCCAGAAGCAGACTCGAGATAAGCATGGCTATAACAACAGGCGCGCTTATCTTTAGAGCAATAAGAAATATCCTGCCGCTAACCAGGACTATTTCAGCGGCGAGATTCTTTATATCGATGTGACCTACAGGGAGCCATTCATAACTTCTGACAAAGACATATATGAGATCATGATGGGCATCCATAGCAAGGAAGATGAGCATAGCTATCATTCCATAAAGTCTCGCTAACTCTGTTGTCTGACCAAGTTCAGGATTAAAGATAGTCGCAATGGATAGCCCCATTGCATTGCTTACCATTTGACCTGCTATATCAACCGCAAAAAATACAAACCTTGCCATTAGACCAAGAATGATTCCAACGATAACCTCCCGCATTACGAGGAGGGGTATCGCTGTATTTGAGACATTTAATTCCACGATAGGTGTGAGGATAAGAGCTATGGCAATAACAAAACCTATCTTGAACTGTGCAGGAAAATTCTTACTGACAAAAAATGGAAGCAGACTTATGACAATCCCCGCCCTCAGCAGGATAAAGAGAAAGTTATGAATATATCCCGCGAAAATATCCATTATGAATATATCCCGCGAAAATATCCACGATGAAAGCAATTCCGATAACCAGGCACCAGGGGGCAAACAGGTTTGGCATTTACAATTTGATTATTATAATTTAGCAATCGGTTCCTGAAGTTCTTCACTTTATATAGATCGGTATCTTTTCTATTATGTTTGTTGTGAAGGTTATCAAGACCCTGGCCATCCAGGGGAAGCAAATGAACACACATACGAAGACAGCGATTATCTTTGGGACGAAGGTCAAAGTAAATTCCTGTATCTGTGTTACAGCCTGGAAAAGGCTTATGACCAGTCCTACAAGCATGCTGACAAGGAGCGCGGGCGCGGAAACGAAGAGTATTGTCTTGAATGCCTCGGCAGAGAGTTCTTTGATCACATCTACCGTCATTGAAAACTCCTCACAATAGAGCCAATCACAAGGTTCCATCCGTCAACAAGCACAAAGAGCAGAAGCTTGAACGGGAGTGATACTAATACAGGAGGAAGCATCATCATGCCCATTGAAAGCAGTATGCTGGCTACAACCATATCTATTACCAGGAAAGGCAAATATATGAGAAAACCAATTTCAAAGGCTGTTTTCAGTTCACTGATAGCAAATGCAGGAACAACAACCTTCAACGGGAGCTCAGCAGGATTTGATTGCCTCTTTTCCTTTGCTATATTCAAAAATAAAGCTATATCCTTTTGTCTCGTCTGCTTCAACATAAAACCCTTGACAGGTGGTTCAGCTCTCTTAAATGCCTCTTGCATGGTTATCTGTTTATCAATATAGGGATTGATTGCGTCCCTTGTGATGATGTCTATTGTTGGAGTCATGATGAAAAAGGTTAAAAATATAGCAAGACCTATTATCACAGGATTGGGCGGTATCTGCTGTCCACCGATGGCCTGGCGCAAAAAGGAAAGCACCACCACAATCCTTGTGAAGGAAGTAAACATGATAAGTATTGCCGGGACTAAAGATAAGAAACTTATTACAAGGAAGACCTCAACAAGATGGTTATCGACGTTCATTGTTCGTTAAGAAGTTTCTTTATATTTCTCAATTTATTGAGTTTCTCATGCATATCCTTCACTATTTCTGGTTCCAGTTCTTTTTCATCGACTGTTTTTAGCAATTTGAGGTCTGTTGATGTAACTCCGATCAGGAGTATCTCTGCTCCTATTTTAAGAGCTGCGATACCCTTTCTTGGTCCGAATGACTGATATGCAAGAACGGTTATCAGAGACGGTCTCCCCTTCTTCTTTTTAAGAAGAATTCCAACAACCAAGATTAATCCTATGACGACAACCAGGGCTATTGCCATCTGTAGGTATGCCCCTATCATTTGAGCTGTTTTATCCTTTCAGTGGGACTTAGAATATCTGTTAACCGAATACCAAACTTTTCATTGACGACAACAACTTCTCCCCTTGCCACTAACTTATTATTTACCAGTATCTCCATTGGCTCCCCTGCAAGCTTCTCCAGTTCAACAATAGAACCCTGGCCAAGCTGCAAAAGGTCTTTGATGAGCATTCTTGTCTTTCCCAGTTGAACTGTAAGCTCAAGTGGCACGTCGAGGAGGAACTCCATGTCTCTCATAGCGGTCTTTTCAGTCTTTTCAGTCTTTTCAGCCTTATCTGTTTTTAACTCTTCAAAATTTGGCTCTTCAGCCATTGCCTGTTCCTGCGTCATAGAAATCTCCTTTGATTATATCTTCGTTACTTTTATAGCCTGATTACCCCTGCTATAACCAGGCATACCATGAAACTTAGGAACACCTTCCACCCTGATGACAAATTCATCAGAAGTAGATTTACCAAGGTTAATGATACTGCCAATATCAAGGTTCATCAGTTCGCCACAAGTAAGTTCCGCCCTCCCAATCTCTGCTACTATCTCAACGTAGGAATCCATAATGGTCTCCTTCAGCCTGGCAATCCATCTCTGATCAGTCTCAGACTTTTCGCTCCGGATTCCTGAACAGAGTATTTCCTTAATAGGCTCTATTATGGAATAGGGGATGCAAAAGAAAAGCTTTCCTGTAAAGTTTTCTACCTCTACGTGGATCTCTACCTTTATTACGATCTCACTCGGTGTCACAATTGTTACGAATTGCGGATTCATTTCAGAGCCAACATGTTCAGGTTGAATTGGCACTATCTCGCCCCATGCTGCGGACATATCATTCAATGCTATTGAAACCACCTTTTTGTTTAACCGCTGCTCAATGGGTGTGAAGGATCTCCCCTCAGATTTGACATATAGTGCATTGTTACCACCGAAAAAGAACTCTACAAAGGCAAAAACCAGGGGGGCTTCTATCACAAGGAGCGCATAACCTTTCAGAGGCTCCATCTTGAATATGTTTATGCTCGAGGGGAATGGGATGGTTTTCATGAAGTCGCCAAATTGTACGGTCTCCACATTATGTATTCTTGTATCAACAAACCTCATAATGAGGGTGGAGACCGAATTTCTAAAGAACCTCGCAAACCTCTCATTGGCAAGTTCGAGTCCTGGCATCCTGCCCCGGACTATCCGTTCCTGACTTGTAAAATCATAGGGTCTCACACCTGAGGGTATCTTTTCCCTATCAGCCTCTGTGTCTATATCGCCTGACTGCACTCCCATGAGGAGGGCGTCAACTTCGTCCTGTGAGAGTATTTTGTTCATTGTATGACAAACTCCGTGAAATAGAGATTTTTAAAAATATCTTTTCCTACAGTCTGATTTGCTCTGAGAAGTAGCTCATCTTTTAACTGAAGCTTTCCTTCAGGGCTTGCTATGGAGTCTGTGGATTTACTGCTTATAAGGATAATTATTGCATCTTTCAGTTGGGGAATGTTATCTGCAACCATTTGCTGGTATGAAGCGTTAGCGAGTTCAAACTGCATCGCTATCTTCAGGAATCTTCCCTGTTCTGCAAGGTTCAGCACAAAAGGGTCAACAGAAACAAGCACAGCTTTCCCTGAATTTTCTCCCTTTTTATGTACTACCTCGTCCGTTTTTTCTTTGCTGCTGAGCATTGTGTAGGCGAGGAAGCCACTTATTGATAAAACTATAAGTGCACTGGCGATGATTATGAGCAGTTTTTTCTTACTTTTCTTTGGTTTTCCCTCTTTTTCCTCCTGAGGTTGTTCGGATTGGCTATCAACCGTTTCGTCTGCCATATATATTTCCCTCCTCTTATGCCAGGTTTCATTGAATGCATATCAAAGACTATGCCTGATAGCAACTTATTGAAAAATAATGATTTTTTAAAAAGGCAGGTTTATTTGAAGAGTGAATCTATGTCAAAGAAATGACTTAGTGATAGATTTCTAACAAAAAAACCATTATTGCAAGACACTAATGCATATACGGTTTTTCGGAACATCCTCAGATTTCTGGCTTGGCTTGCAGGCTCAATACGACCTGGATGTTGCTGCCGATGAACTCGGTGACCATCTTGAGAAAGAAGTCAAGGTATATTCACAGGTCGCATGAGAACAGACCAGTCAGAGAATGTTAAATTTCTTATCTAATTGCTGCCGCAGAAGGATTCTACAAAATGCGTCTTGCACCTGCTACTCGGCAACTCAACTCTATTGAAAAAATTGAGCATTACTGGTACAAATATATACATCTTCAAGAAGTAGAACTAAATCGGATCGTGGGGATTTGTAATGCGATCACGAGCACGTCAGATACTTGATAGGTCAATTTCTGCAATGCTTGCAGCTATCGAGGTTTACAATAAACCGATCTTCGAATATCGAGAAGAGACTTACGCGATTCTTGCTGTCAACGCTTGGGAACTGCTTCTGAAGGCCAGAATTTTACAGATTGATAACAACAAAACTCTTGATCCCGGGAACCTCAATAGTGCGAAAAAGAAATTCTATAGTCCGAATATCATCAGGGAGTTTGACAAACAATACAGACGAAAGAAGTGATAAAGTCATGGAAACCTTAAAAATATTGCTAAGTTTATGCCGTGTGTTTATTCAGGCCTGTTTATGCAAAAATATATTAAGATATTTTTTCAAATAAGCTTGATTTTAGGAGTTTTTTGCAATGTTTAGTTGGGAAAAATTACTAAATGATAAAAGATTCACAGCAACAAAAAAAGATCCTAAAGACTTAAGAACCGAATTTGAACGTGATTACGACCGAATTATATATAGTTCGGCTTTCCGTCGATTACAAGATAAAGCGCAAGTTTTCCCATTAGAAAGGAAAGATTTTGTCAGAACAAGATTGACACATTCACTTGAAGTTAGTACTTTATCTCGTTCCATGGGAGCAGATGTCGCAAGAGCATTGATGAGAGAAAACAGATTACCAAATAACCGCAAATATGATGATGATTTTGGAAGCATACTATCTTCAATTGCTTTAATTCATGACTTGGGCAATCCTCCCTTTGGTCATTTTGGCGAAAAAGCAATAGGAAATTGGTT
>Ga0129298_10000285_pt1 | contig 19303 bp, 17 predicted proteins | sample I19B2metaG_FD_94707 | JGI IMG/M metagenome (GOLD analysis project Ga0129298, IMG submission 94707) | Lake sediment bacterial and archeal communities from Gulf of Boni, Indonesia to study Microbial Dark Matter (Phase II) - ​I19B2 metaG | ecosystem: Environmental > Aquatic > Freshwater > Lake >... | reverse complement strand
TGGTTTGCCCTTTCCCAGAACCATTACGAAAGACATATTGATTACCATGTAGGTATGCATCTGAAGGAAGTGGTAGAAAAACTTGATTCCTTTCTGAGGGGGGAATATATTGGACGGTTAATATTGGGTGGTTCTGATGAGGCTGTTTCCATGGTGAAGGGTATGTTACCAAAAACGATCCTTGATAAGGTTATCGGAACGGTAAAGATAGAAATGGTTGCAAAAAGTCCTGAAGTTCTTGCCAAGGCAGAACCTCTTGTTCTTGAGTATGAGAAGAATAAAGAAAAGGAGACGGTAGAGGCTCTTATTACAGGAACTATGAAGAATAAGAGTGCCGTATTGGGACTGGAGGATGTTCTTCATGCACTCCAGCAGCAGAGGGTGATGAAGCTGGTCTTTTTGAAGGACTTAAAGACATCCGGATACTCTTGCAATTCCTGCGGGTTTTTAACGGTCCAGAAAGTTGATGTCTGTCCATACTGCAAGGGCGGGATGGAGATGGTTGACTATATCGTTGATCTTGCCGGTGAAAAGGCAATAGGGCAGGGCGCGCTGGTTGATGTTCTATCAGATGATAAGAAGTTGCGGGAAGCTGGAGGAATCGGGGCATTTTTAAGATTCTAAACTGTAAAAGTAGACATCACCCATCAGATAATATTCTGAAAAACTTAACGCTTTCTTCTGTAATAGAGGTTTTTAAAACCTGCTGTCTAATACAAATTTCAATGGAAATCAATAAAAATAAGTTTCCACTTTTTCAATAAAGTGGTAGTTATTGATGATGAAACCATTTATGAAATAACCTCTCGATCTTGTCCCTGTAAGTTATTGAAAATAATACGATAACTACTGTAACCCCTATAAGCACAAAGAACTGATAATACTGTTGTTTGCGGATATAGGTGCCTCCAAGGGTAAGCAAAACTGTTCCTGAGAGCCTGCCAGCAGTGCTTATGATGAGGAATTCTTTGATGCTCATAGGCCCCAGACCCAAAATGTAGCATAGATAATCCTTTGGAAAACCAGGGATAAGAAATAGCAGGAATATGAGAAAGGCTGCCCTGTGGTTCTTCGACTTTAAAGTATAATCAAATCGTTCAATGGTCTCTCTTTTAACAATTTTTTCAACAAAAGGCCTACCAAAGATTTTTGAAAGAATAAAGGCACAGAGGGAACCGAATGTTAATCCAATAGTTGAAAGAACAATCCCTGCAAAAGTACCGTAGATATACCCTCCGAGGAAACCAGTGACCTCTCCCGGAATAGGTGCAGCCACTACCTGTACTACCTGAAGAAAAACAAAACCAACGAATGAGAAAGGACCTAAAGAGTCAAGGAAAGTTATAAGTCTGTTCCTGTCCATAAAGAAATGAAATGCCCCGCTCGTATACAGGACCAAAATGAGTATGAAAAATGCAAGCAGGAAGGATAACTTAATCCATGTCCTATTATTCATGACGAAAAAATCCTTTCAAGCCTGAAGAACTGAAACTACTAAAACCTTTTATAGTTGTTTTCACATACGTATGTTTTTTTAAAATTGTGTAAGAGAATTTTTAATGAGTTAAAGCCCCAAAGACCAATGTTTCTATTTGAAATTACCACTCAGTTATTTTATAGATTATACATCAAATCTATTTTATAATTTATTTAGTTTATTTAGTGCCTTCTCAAGACTAATAAAATCAATGGATGACATTGCTCGCAGCAAAGAAGTAAGCATTTCCAGGAAACTGGTTGAAAGCGCTCAGGCTGAGATAACCATAGTTCTGCAACAATTGCGTACAAAAATGGATGGCCTGAGTGAAACTGAAGCCAGAGAGCGCTTAAAACAATATGGGCTTAACGAGATCGCAAAGGAAAAGCGTAAATCTGTCCTGGTGCGGTTGATCTCTAACTTCAAAAATCCACTGGTAATCCTGCTATTGGTGTTGGGATTCATCGCTTACCTAACTGGAGATATACGGGCAACAGTAATGATTTCAATCATGGTATTGCTTGGGGTTGTCTTGCGATTCTTCCAAGAATTACGTTCAGACATAGCGACAGAGAAACTCAAGGAAATGGTCAGCACTTCCACTACTGTTTTGCGTGACGGTAAGAAAAAAGAAATCTCATTGAAGGAACTGGTGCCAGGTGATCTTGTCCTACTCTCAGCTGGAGACATGATACCGGCCGATGTGCGTCTCATCACTGCGCACGATCTCCATGTCAACCAGGCAACTCTGACCGGCGAACCATTGCCAGTTGAGAAATCGGCCTCCCAGGCAATAGATCCAACCCAAAGCCCGCTTGAGATGACCAATATTTGTTTCCTGGGATCGAATGTGGAAATAGGTTCGGCTACAGCTGTTGTAGTCGTGACTGGCAGCAATACCTACTTTGGCTCGCTGGCTACCAGCATTGTTGGCGAACGTGAACTGACCAGTTTTGACGTAGGGGTGAATAGGTTCGCTTGGTTGATGATCAAGTTTATGATGGTGATGGTACCGCTGGTTTTTCTCCTCAATGGGTTAAGCAAAGGCAACTGGCTGGAAGCATTTCTTTTTGCAATGGCGGTTGCTGTTGGTCTTACACCCGAAATGCTGCCGATGATTGTCACGGTCAACCTTTCCAAGGGCGCAATTAGCATGTCCAACAAAAAGGTTATTGTCAAGCGTCTGAATTCAATTCAAAACTTCGGTGCTATGGATGTGCTTTGCACAGACAAGACCGGAACAATTACCCAAGGAAAAATCGTGCTGGAGAAGCACCTTGATGTTGAAGGAAATGAACGGGAAGAAATCCTCAACTTTGCTTTCCTTAATAGTTTCTATCAGACAGGACTGAAGAACCTGATGGATGTAGCTGTGTTAGACCACAAACATTTGGAAAAACAGTTAATTGAAAAGCAGAATTACCGGAAGATTGATGAAATCCCTTTCGATTTTGTTCGCCGCCGCATGTCAGTAGTAGTAGAAGACAACCAGAAGCAGCATATCCTGATATGCAAAGGTGCGGTGGAAGAAATTATCGCTCTGTCTACCCAGATTGAAATACAAGGTAAAATACTCCCCATAGATTCTGCTGATCACCACACAAAGACTGTAAAGTTGGTTCAGCAGTTAAATGAACAGGGATTCCGGGTAGTTGCTTTGGCCTGTAAAAGAATACCTGAAGTGGCTAAAGAATACTCTGTGGCTGATGAAGCGGACATGATTCTTTTGGGTTTTCTGGCATTCTTGGATCCACCCAAAGAAACAGCTACAGAAACTCTGGAAGATCTACACCGCAATAACGTTCAGGTTAAAATCCTGACCGGTGATAATGAAGTTGTGACCCGCTGTATCTGCAAACAGGTTGGACTGGCAGCCGATCATATCTTATTGGGTCATGCACTCGAAGAAATGACAGAAGCAGAGTTGGCCCAGGTCATTGACCGGACAACAATTTTTGCTAAACTCTCTCCAGCCCATAAAAAGCGCATCATTCGTACCTTACAGAAGCAAGGCCATGTCGTAGGTTTTTTAGGAGATGGCATCAACGATGCTCCAGCTTTAAAGGCTGCAGATGTTGGTATTTCAGTGGATAGCGCTGTAGATATTGCTAAAGAGTCGTCCGATATCATTCTACTGGAACATAGCCTGCTGGTGCTCCAGGAAGGTGTAATTGAAGGACGAAAGGTTTTTGGAAACATCATCAAGTACATCAAGATGGCGGCCAGTTCCAACTTTGGTAACATGTTCAGCGTGGTAGGCGCCAGTATCTTTCTACCATTCCTGCCCATGTTGCCGTTGCAGGTGCTAACCAATAACCTGTTGTACGATTTCTCGCAAACCACAATCCCTACGGATGATGTTGATCAAGAATGGCTGATGAAGCCGCGCAAGTGGGCTATCGATGAAATCAGGAAGTTTATCTTTTTCATTGGTCCAATCAGCTCAATCTTCGACTACCTAACTTTCTTCATCATGCTATACGTGTTTAATACCTGGAGTAACCCGGCCTTATTCCGTACCGGTTGGTTTGTAGAGTCACTGTTTACGCAAACGCTGATTATTCATGTGATCCGTACCAACAAGATTCCGTTCATCGAAAGTCAGGCCAGTCTACCACTAATAATGAGCTCACTAACCATAGTGGCAATTGGGGGATGGCTGCCATTTTCGCCCGTAGCCAGCTCATTAGGATTTGTGAATCTGCCGCCACTGTACTGGTTTTTATTAGTTGCGATGTTGTTGTGCTATATAATTCTGACTCAGTTGGTCAAGACTTGGTTTGTTCGCAAGTATGTAAATGAAAAAACCGTATAGAGAAGCTAAAAAACGAGGAATACTCTTTACTTAATCTATCACTGTCTGGTAAGTCAAGTATCGAAGTAAACTGGCTATTTATATAGCGTAGCCTCTTTTATCAACGTCTTCATCTCCCTCACAGCCCTTTCCGTTCCTACAAGCACAGCCCGTGAGATAATGCTATGTCCTATGTAAAGTCCTCTAATTCCCTGTATAGAGGCTATCTTCTGAACATTTGAATAATTAAGACCATGCCCTGCATTGACGGTGAGACCAATATCGAGAGCATGCTTGACAGCATTCATGATTCGTATCAATTCTTCATCCTGTGTTTTAGCTTTTGCATTTGCATACATTCCTGTATGTATCTCTACCATATCTGCTTTTATCTGCTTTGACACGGCGATATCTTCAAGATCGGGATTAATAAATAAACTTACTGGAATGCCCTTATCGTGTAATTTCTTAATTGCCTCACCAATGCCTTTCTTGTGTGTTTTTACATCAAGGCCACCCTCAGTTGTGAGCTCCTGTCTCTTTTCGGGCACGAGGGTTACTATGTCAGGTTCCATACTTAGTGCAATATTTACCATTTCTTTCGTTGCTGCCATCTCGAGGTTCAGTTCAACAGCTAAAAGTTCTCTCAGCAACTTCACATCCCTGTCCTGAATATGACGCCTGTCTTCCCTCAGATGAACCGTTATCCCATCAGCGCCACCGATTACAGCCAGAGTCGCAGCCATAACAGGGTCAGGCTCAATGCCTTTCCTTGATTGCCTTATCGTCGCAACATGGTCAACATTTACGCCGAGTAACATTTTTAAAAACCTCAAATATCATGTTAGAAATAGACATAACCAAGAAATATAGTAAAACCTATAAGTTAGATAGGAAAGGCTGGTGAAGAATTTTTATACGACACCTTAAAGTAAGACCTTTTGAAGCGTAAACTAAAAAAACTTTAATTTGTGAAGCACTTACGACTGCCATATTAATAATCTGTCGATTATAAAAATTCTGAGACGGTCTTTCCTATCTCCATTAAAGACATTTTCTTAGCATATTCTCGGCAACTGGTCTCCTGAGAGCATTTCAACTATTCTGGTTCCGCCTATGGATGTCTTCAGGAGAACCATTTCGGATGGCGCCTCTTGCACGTCACCGATTAATCGAGTTTCTTTACCAAGAGGATTCTTTTTCATGACACTTATGAGAGATTCTGCTACATGAGGACTAACTATTGCAACGAGAATCCCTTCATTGGCTACATAGAGTGGGTCAAGACCGAGGAGTTCACAAGCACCTCTTACACCAGGGGGCACGGGTATGAGGTCTTCTTCAATGATGATACAGTATCCTGAATCCGTTGCGAACTCCTTGAGGGTCGTTGCAAGACCTCCTCTTGTAGGGTCCCTCATAGCACAGATTTCTTTCGTTGTATTCAACATATCTCTGACGAGACTGTTCAGAGGTGCTGCGTCACTCAACACAGGTGGGTCGAAAGTAAGACCATTTCTCTCTGCCATAACAGAAATTCCGTGGTTTCCAATCGGACCACTTACAATAACCTTGTCACCTGGCTTTACTTTTGAAGGTGATATTTCAAGCCCTTCCTCAATTATTCCAACCCCTGATGTGTTGATGAATATTCCATCTCCTTTACCTTTGTTAACTACCTTTGTGTCCCCAGCCACGATCTTTACCCCTGCCTTTAAAGCAGCTGTGGACATAGAAGAGAGGATTTTCTTTAAATCGTCGAAGGGAAAACCTTCTTCAAGAATAAGACCCACAGTAATGTAAAGGGGACTTGCCCCTACCATCGAAAGGTCATTCACAGTGCCATACACGGCCAGGTCGCCGATATTCCCTCCGGGGAAGAAGATTGGTGAGACAACGTAAGAGTCCGTTGTCAGGGCTATCTGTCCCTGGTTTATTCCTTCAAGCACTGCAGAATCATTCAGAGATTTCATTTCAAACTGGGGGGCAAAGTGCTCCCTGATTAATCGGTGCATCATGGTTCCACCACTGCCATGGCCAAGGAGAATTCTATCCATCTTTCCTATCCTCTCTGTGTCATTCCGCTCCGCCTCTGGCGGACGATGCGGAATCTATGTTCGTTGTTTTTTTCTGTTTCCTGCTGGAGTTTACCCCTAAATTCCCTCCGCCTAAGGCGGATTCGAGGGAATGACAAGAGGTGCAGGAATAACAAAGATATTTAAATTTCCTAATGTTTTGTAGCAGGATCATTTGTTACCTTTCGCTATTTCTTCAATCCTGAAATCGATCCTCCATATTTATAATATGCAGCGCAGCTTCCCTCAGAACTGACCATACAGGCACCTACGGGCCTTTCAGGAGTACAAGTCTTTCCAAAGAGGGGACAGTCCGTTGGTATCTTTATCCCTCTCAGTACTAAGCCACATTGGCAGGCTTTCGGTTCCTGAGCATCAGGGACGTCAATTTTGAATAGATGAGTGACATCCCAACGGCTATATTTATTTTTCAATTTCAATCCACTCTGGGGGATTACCCCGATTCCCCTCCAGTTTGCATCACAGGGCTCAAAGTATTCATTAATGAGAGATACAGCCTTCTGATTGCCTTCCTTTGTCACTGCACGTTTGTATTGAATCTCCACGGCTGGCCGGTTGGATGCAATCTGTTCAAGGAGCATGACGATACCTTGAAGTATGTCCTCTGCATCAAAGCCTGTTATTACTGAGGGTACTCTATAATCAGATGCCAGGAATTCATATGGCCTGCTTCCTATAATGGTACTTACATGTCCCGGGAGTATAAGACCATCTATCCTAACTTCGCCGGAATCAAGAAGAGCTTTAAGGGCTGGAGGAACTAATTTATGCGTGGAGTATATAGAAAAATTATGAGCCCCGGCTCTTTCTGCTTCATAGAGGGTTCCGGCAATAGATGGCGAGGTTGTCTCAAAACCTGTTGCAAAAAATATAACCTTCCTGTCACTATTTTCCTGAGCAAGTCTCAATGCATCCATTGGGGAATAGACGATCTTTATGTTCGCACCTTCTGCCTGTGCATGATAGAAAGATTGCTTGCTCCCGGGCACCCTCATCATATCACCGAAAGTGGAGAGGATATTCCCATTCATCCTTGAAATTGCAATAGCAGTATCCACATCTTTTATGGCGGTAACGCACACAGGGCATCCGGGACCACTGAGGAGGCTTATTTCTTTGGGAATGACATCCCTGATACCGTGTTTGAATATTGCCACCGTATGGGTCCCACATACTTCCATGAGCTTAACAGGTTTACCGATAGAATCAATTACATCTTTTATCTTTGTAAGTATCCTTTTGTCTTTCATACCGCTTTCTTCATCCTTTCTCTAATTATATATGCTTGACCAAGGGATATGCCAGCATCATTTGTTGGCACTTTCTCATGTATGTGCACCTTCATGCCCATTGCAGTAAGACTGCTCATTGTTCTTTCTATGAGATACATATTCTGAAACACCCCTCCACATAAAACAACATCTTTCATTACGTACAAATCAGATAGCCTCTTGACAACTCTCACAATAACAGTAACCAGAGTGTTATGGAATTTAGACGAAATAATACTTTTATTTTCCCCCTTTGCCAGATCTTCCATAATTTTCAGAACAGTCTGGGAAAAATCAATCTCAACAGGATCCCGTAATTTTATATCAACAGGGTAATCATCAGCAATACCAGGTTTTGTCAGGGCTTCCAGTGCAATTGCAGCTTCCCCTTCAAAGGTATTTTTATCACAAACCCCCATCAGCGCTGAAACTGCATCAAAGAGCCTTCCAGCTCCTGATGAAAGAGGTGAGAATTGCCTTTGATCAATAATCTTCAAGATATCTTGAATCCTCTTATCACCATACCTATCCATAAAGCCAATGGATTTAAGACATGGGATTGTTTTATCTCCGGCAACATCTTTGATAAAGCTTACTGTTATCCTCCATGGTTCCTTTACTGCCACTTCACCGCCTGGAAGTGGAATATATTTAAAATGACCTGTTCTTGTGAATCCATCTATATCAGCAATCAAAATTTCCCCGCCCCAGAGGTTCCCGTCAGTGCCATAGCCGGTCCCGTCAAAAGAGACACCGATAACTTTCTCTTTAAGCCCTTTTTCAGCCATAACAGATGCAACATGAGCATAGTGGTGTTGAATTCCAATCTTTTGAATGCCTTCCTGTCTGAGCGCCCATCGTGTTGACAGATACATGGGATGGAGGTCATATGCAAGAGCTACAGGATTTACCCTGTAAACATCTTTCAGATTCATGAGACTCTCTTCAAAAAACTGTAATGTCTCATAGTTTTCCATATCGCCTATGTGCTGACTGGGAATTGCAAAACTCCCCTTTGTAAGCGTGAATATATTTTTAATATCAGCGCCGCATCCAAGGACATCCGGTCCTTCCTCGTGCAGGAGTATAGGGTCAGGCACATATCCCCTTGAACGGCGTATAAATGATAATGATGTGTTGTTAGGCATAACTCGTACGACTGAATCGTCAACGCGCATAAAGATATCTCTATTATGGACAAGAAAGGCGTCAGCAATACCAGATAATTTGGAAACTGCCTCTTCATTATTAATGACAATAGGCTCTTCTGAAATATTACCACTTGTCATGACAAGGGCATCGAAATTAGCAGTAATCCCCCCATGTCCCCAATTTTCAAATCCCCCCATCCCACCTTTACTAAAGGAGGGTGAGGGGGGATTTGAATTCATGTTTGGGTGTTCAATAAAAGGGTAATAGAAAAGCAGATAATGCACTGGGGTATAAGGAAGCATGAAGCCGAGGCAGGTGTTATTTGGAGAAATTGCATCAGGAAGGGGTTTTTCCTTTTTTTCAAGAAGTACAACAGGCCTTTTATTAGAGATTAAGAGATCTTCCTCCTTTTGAGATACATCGCAGAAATTTTTAATCTTTTCGACATTAGGAGCCATGATGGCAAAGGGTTTATTACTTTTTCTCTTTCTTAACCTCAACATATTTACTGCCTCTTCATTCGTTGCATCGCAGGCTAAGTGAAACCCTCCAAGCCCCTTGATAGCGACAATGTATCCTTGCTTTAGAAGCCTTATCGTCTCTTTTATTGGGTTTTCTTTCTCATCAATTTTTACCTTTTTACTAGAAAATCCCCCCATCCCCCCTTTACTAAAGGGGGGTGAGGGGGGATTATTTTCATTTTTTACTATTAACTTTACACTGGGGCCGCATACCGGGCATGCATTCGGCTGAGCATGGAATCTCCTGTCTTCTGGATTATAATACTCTTTTTCACAATCAGGGCACATCTGGAATACGGACATCGTGGTATTTGGCCTGTCATAAGGGACGGATTTTGTTATCGTGTATCGAGGTCCGCAGTTTGTACAGTTGATGAATGGATAGAGGTAACGTCTGTCACTGTTATCGAAGAGTTCTTTGAAGCAGTCTTTACATATTGAAACATCTGCAGAAATGAGGGTAAAACTCCCCTCATCTTCGCTTTTAAGTATCTGAAAATCCTGATACCCGTAATAGGGCATTGGAATTACCTCAACATCCATGATCTGTGAGAGAGGTGGAGCTTCTCTGGTAAGCCTCTCGATAAAGGTGGAGTTATCGTCACCCTCAATCTCTATGGTAACACCCTTGGAGGAATTCATCACGAAGCCTTTGAGATTCAAGGATCTGGCGAGGCTATAAACGAAGGGCCTGAATCCAACACCCTGGACAATTCCTCTGACTAATATCTTCACTCTCGAATTCATTGATTACTTTATGTGTGACTGTAACCATTCCACCCATTTATTTATCCCCTCACCTGTCTTGCATGAAACTTCAAATATTTTCAGCTTTTTATTCAGGGACAGGGAATTCTTCTTGATCTTTTCTATGCTTGCATTTGTATAAGGAAGAAGGTCAATCTTGTTTAAGATCAGCGCCGACGATTCCTGGAACATTAACGGATATTTCAAAGGCTTATCGTCTCCCTCTGCAATGCTGAGAAGCATGACCTTCATGTCCTCGCCAACCTTAAACTCAGCAGGACAGACGAGATTTCCAACATTCTCTATGATGAGGAGATCAAGGTCTTTAAGGGGTAAATCAGCAATTACCTCATTAATCATATTCGCATCAAGGTGGCATGCTCCACCTGTATTTATCTGAACGACTGGGATACCGAGTTTTGCAATCCTTTTAGCATCGTCTGTGCCAGCGATATCACCCTCTATAACGCCGATCTTCAGGTTACTGGAGAGTTCCTTAATCGTCTTTTCTATGAGGGATGTCTTGCCTGCTCCAGGGGCACTCATGAGGTTGATAACATAAACTCCTGATTCATGAAACATATTTCTATTTTCTGCGGCAATCCTGTCATTTGCCTCCAATATATGTGATACGACCTTAACTTTCACCCCGTTAGACCTCCTTTAAAACGTTTTTGAAAACGCATTAAACCATATTAATATTTTATATTCGATAGGCGTTAAAATACGTCCATTTCATAGATATGTAGCTCATGACCTGTTTCAACCCGGATTGAAATGTCCCCACACTGTGGACAGGATATAATGTATGCCTCTTCTACAGTGAAACTGCTTTTGCAACTTTCGCAAAAACCGGTGACAGGTATTTCGTCAATAGTCAGGCTTGCTTTTGCTGCGATGGTGCCAATCTTCACCGCATCGAACGCAAATGAGAGGGCCTCGGGCATTATGCCCGAGGCCCTTCCGATCTTAACCTTTATCTCTTCTATGCCTTTATAGCCTTCTTTTTCACAATTTTCAACAGCAATCTTTAGCAAGCTCTGAGCAATAGACACCTCATGCATTCGGTTCCTTAGACAACCTCTCTTTCTCTTTCTCGTAAGCTTCCTTGCCTGCCTCAACAGCCTTTGATATGGTGGATTTTTTCTCTTCATAAAGTTCTCTACTCTTATCAATAGTAGAGGTAACCTTTCCCTTTACATCTCCGGCATAATCCCTAACCTTACCCCTTACATCATCTGTAAGCTCTTTTATCTTATGTCTTGTCTCACGGCCTGACTCAGGGGCTAAAAGCAATGCGAGGGCTGCACCCACAACACCTCCAAGTAGAAAAGAAAGAAACATACTACCAGCACTATACCCATCTTCCTCTCTCATTGTTTACCTCCTTTCTTAAAGAGATTACTGAGAAGATTACTCGATAAAACTCCGAGGGCTGTCCTTACGCCGACCTTAAGGCCTGAGGCTTTTATGAGGGCAGAGGATGCAACATTTTCTACAAGGTTACTCACATGACTTATATTCTGTCCAACATCTTTGACAGCACCCGAGAAAGTCTTAATATCGCCTGTTACCGATTTTATTTCGTCAGATATATCTCTGAGGCTCTTGAGTGTCTGCTGCAATTCTTCAAGTGTAGTTTTCGTGGATTCTTCTGTATTTTTCAAAGATTCCCTTAGAGTTTGAACTGTCTTCCTCAATTCTATGAGTAGCCAGATAAGGAAAAAGGCTGATGCAGCAACTGCAATTGCTATAAGTCCTATCCATTTATCCATTGGATAAATTATATCACAAAAAAGGCAAGCAGTGAGAAATAAAAATTATGGTATTCTATGATTCATGGATGACGAACTGTATATGAAGCGTGTTCTCAGGCTTGCAGCAAGGGCTCGCCATATGACGAGCCCTAACCCTATGGTTGGCGCTGTAATAGTTAAAGAGGGCAAGACAATCTCTGCGGATTTTCATCGAAGGGCAGGAACCCACCATGCTGAAGCCCTTGCAATAGAAAAAGCTGCAGAAAACGCTAAGGGTTCCACGCTTTACATTAATCTCGAACCATGCTGCCATACAGAGAAAAGGACACCTCCCTGCACAAAGGCTATCATTAACGCTGGTATAGAAGAAGTAGTTATTGGAATGACAGACCCAAATCCAAAGGTCTCGGGAAAAGGAATCTTAGAGCTTCAGAAGGCTGGTATAAGAGTCAGATCAGGGATTCTCGAAAACGAGGCAAAGAGGCTTAATGAAGCATATATAAAATACATAACCACAGGAAAACCCTTTGTGGTACTAAAGATTGCCATGACCCTCGACGGAAAGATTGCCACCCCTGAAAGGCAGTCTAAATGGATAACATCTGAAGAGGCGAGAAAGATGGTTCATCGTCTACGAGGCAGTGTTGATGCAGTCATGACAGCCATAGGAACCGTTAAGGCTGATAATCCTGAGCTTACAGCAAGGATAAAAGGCAGGAAAAGTCCACAAAGGATTATTATTGACCCTGACCTCGAAATCCCTCTCCATTCAAAAGTTCTTCAAATACCACCTCGGACGATTATAGTAACAAGAAAGTCATTAGCAGTTGAAGAGAAGAAAAAAACGTTATTGGACAGGGGTATTCAGATAATGGAATATGATGGAGAAAAAGTTCGTCTCCAATGGCTCATGAAAAATCTTGGGGAAAAGGAAATCACATCGGTTCTCATCGAGGCAGGATCCTCAATGAATGCCTCCACTCTCGAAGAAGGAATTGTCGACAAGGTGATGTTCTTCATCGCACCCAAGATCATCGGAGGAAAAGAGTCGTTTCCTGCTGTAGGAGGGAAGTCATTCAGAAAGCTTGAAGAGGCATACCTTTTAAAAGATGTAAGTGTAAAACGGATCGGGAAAGATATCTTGGTAGAAGGATATATTGTCAAAAACAACCAATAACCAAATATAAAAAATACAAATCCTAAATCCTAAATCCTAAATAAATCCAAAAGCTTCACATTATAAACCTGTATCAAAATGCAACGCGTGTAAGTCATTGGAATTTGGGATTTTGAATTTGTTTAATATTTGGTATTTAGAATTTACAAAAAGATGAGCTTGCCACGCCCTTCGGGCTCGCAATGACAATGCAAATAGGTTAATTATTTTATCAAGCTCTTGGTTTGGCGAGTATTTCCAGGACTCTGAGATCAAGGAATCTCTTTGAAACAGCGGATTTCAAAACCATGACAGTATCAGCACCTTTTGCAGTTCCAGCAACTGATAGTACTTCCTCACCTTCTGGGATCAGTCCTGCATCAGCAGCCATCATAGCAATCTCACAACATACTTTTGTACCTTCACCAAACCTTCTGAGGGATTGAGCGATAAGTATTGTTGGGTAAGTGCCACCAAACTTTGATACCAGGGATGTTTCGAGGGAGTGGGTTAACATAGAACCTGTGAATATTTTTGCGCCGTTTTTCTCAATCTTCTTTCTTATTTCTGCTTGCATCTCATGGGTATTCGGTTCTTTAAAGCCTGCTGAATGAGTCACTATAACAAGATTCAGATCCATACCCTTTAATTCCTCAGAGAAAAGCAAACCTGTGTCTCCTGTTGTCGAGGCTACTACTAAATGCTTGTATCTGCTTTCCCGAAGTGCTTTTTTGACAACCTCAAGGCACGCATCAGTGTTTTCACTTCCTGACTTTTCGAAGTATACAACTGCTTTTTCTACAGCCATGTTGTATCTTAACACAATGGGAAATTTGAATATGGTGAGACACATCTTGGATCAGGCGTATTGATACTACCGGATACCAATAGACTGACAGCAGGACATCCTCCATGACAGAGAGAAAACAATTCACAGCTCATATTTATGCAGGAATTTTTCTCAAAATTCCTGAAAAAGTCTAGGATAGGGTTTTTCCATATCCTGTCGAAGTCTTCTACTAAAATATTACCAAGCCTGAAATCATCGTGCCGGGAAAAAAGATAACAGGGATAGACAGATCCATTTGGCATTACTGTGAGCTTTGTTGTTCCAGCAGGACACCTGACATATTGGAGAACTGGATAATGTTCAACGTCAGGGATAAAGCCCGAACAGAATACTCCATCTACATTTTCATAAACACCTTTAAGGCTGTTTATTTTTCTAAAGAACTCATAAAAAGGCAGGCTGTTTTTTAGGTCATCGTTACACAAGGTATCCATAAATAACAGATAGTACTGTATACCTGATAGTCTCAGATACTGTTGAGCTGTTTCAGGGATTGTCTGTTGTTTTGAACAGACACTTTTCAAAAGAGGTTTGTATCTGATGATATATTCATGAAGTTCTCTGGTGATTGGGTCAGTATGAATAGAAACCCCTATCTTTATCTGCTCTCTCTTGTATGTTCTTGAAACTCCCTCCAAGAGGTGAATATTGAAACCATTTGAACTAATCGTAGCTTTAAGGTTATTTTTACAGACGAGATCCACTATCTGAGCAAATTCGGAATGGAGTGTTGGCTCTCCTCCAAGGATGTCTATCTCTTTAACCCCTGTGTCTGCGATAATCGAGATGATTTTTTCAAAATCATTGATCGAGATATCCTTCTCTGATTGTATCCCTCTATTGAAACAAGATGTACAGGAAAGGTTACATTTCAGAGTTGGATAAAACTGTATATACTGGGGGAAATCGGTATACAATGAAACTCCCTTTGTGAATCCATCCTTTCTGTATCATCCGCACTTAATGCGGAATCCAGTTTCTTTCTGGATTCCTGCTGAGTTTACCTCTGGATTCCAGCTTTTGTGGGAATGACAAAAGGGTAGGAATGACGGAAAAAGACAATTCTTGATACCCTGTAATCTTGCCAGAGGATTATTCATTAATACATTAGCTTAGAGGACAATTGATCACTAAAGAACAGATAGAATGAGAGATCGAAGGATCAGAGAAGATATTCTGCGAGATTTATCTTGTATTTATTAGGGTCCAGAGTTTTCACAATTGTTCTCAAATATCTACTTGTCTCATCCTTCTCGGAAAGGTTAACAACAGGGCCTCGAACGCTTCTCCCCGTGCTATCAATAATGATTAATACCCTCGGTCTATCTGCAAAAGCTGCATTGCATTCATAAACAAGGCCAACCTCTTTTGTATTGAGCATGACGAGCGTTCCGATGGGAAAGATACCTACCATGTTGGTAAAAAATTTAAAGAGCAAAGGATCAAGTTGAGTCCCGGCACCTTCCATGAGAATACTCAGTGACTTATCAGGAGACATAGGGATTCTCTTATAGACCCTTGCAGATGTCATTGCGTCGTACTGGTCTGCAAGAGTCACTATCTTCGAATAAAGGTCAATCTCCGGATATTTTCTCACCGTGGGATACCCTGAAAAGTCGCAATTCAAATGATGCTCAAATGCAACAATTAAAGCCCTTATGGCGCTACTATTAAAGCGTCCCAGTCCCAAAATTGCTTTAACACCCCATATAGGATGTTTTTGGATAATCTTCCACTCATCATCGTTAAAGCTGGACGGCTTATTCAGCACTTCATTGGGTATCTCGACCTTACCAATGTCATGGAAAAGAGCTGCAAGGCCAAGTTCTGTAAGAGCCTGTCTGTTCAGCCCTAATCTCTGCCCAAGGGACATGGAGAGGATGCTGACGTTAACCATATGGTGATAGGTATATTCATCGTAATCCTTGATTGCAGTCAAACTGAGGAGAAGATGTTCATCTTCAAGTAACTGGTCCACCATCGTCTCAACGATCCTTTTCGCTTTCTTTATATCGACCTTTTGTCCTGTCTTGATTTTCGTCATTACCCCTTTTGTATATGAGACGGCATTAAAGTAAGTCTTCTTTATTACTTTTCTTGCATCAACCTCTTTGCCTTCACTGAGTTTCTTTAGTCTATCTTCTACGATCTTTTTTAACCGATCGATATTAATAATCTGAGATTTATCTATGAATTCTGACATCTTCTCATATGGTGAATCTGAGAAGCCGGCTGCAATAAAGGCCTTCAAGAAGACATTGACATCTTCAGGCTTAATGGGAGACTTAAACATGATCTTCCCGATCTCTCTTTTCCTGCATTCCTTGATAAGAAAGTCAAAGTTCAGGAGGTATTCGAGGGAGTAACGTATCCTTGCATCATTCATATAAAAGAACTCACCAATAAGTTCAAGGGTGATGCTCTTTTCTGACTCAACCAGTGGATTAATTAAAGAGATGAGTTTTTCGATGGCATTCCTCACAGCGATATTATTCGGATCATGAATAAGAGCTGTCTTTAGAACAATAGAGAGCTGATTAATAATTTCACTTGCACTTTTCAGAATATTAGTATCTTCTTTACTGGCCATGTTCAAGCTTCTTAATAGCAGATTGAGTAAATTCTCTCAGAAGTTTATTTTTGGAGTCATTATATTTATGGAGAAAAGGTAATGCATCTTTATTGCCCAGAAGACCCAGGCTTAGTGCTGCACATGCCTTTTCTTCGTAGTTCTTGTCCCACCAGAGAAAAGACCCTTTCCTCAGTGTCTTTATCAGAAAGTCAAAAACCTCCGCATCCTTCCACCTTGAGAGTATCTCATAGAATATTTTTTTCTCCTCAAAATCCCTTTCCTTGAACATCTTGTCAGAGATTTTTTCAAGGATTATCCTTTTCGCTGCAGTTGAACCAATGTTTCCAATAGCTCTGGCGGATTCAATCCTGACTCCAACATCTGAATCGTCAAGGTGTTCTTTCAGGGGCTTTAATATCTCTAATCTGCCGAGTTCAGCAAGGGCTCTGATCACTTCTTTTCTGACTCGTGTGTCATCGCTCTTCATAGCCTTGAGGAGGTATTCAATTGCTCCTTTATCCTTGATCTTTCTCAGAATATAAATAATATTCCTTACAACATACCATCTCGTATCGCTCAGGGTTGTAGCGAGGGTCTTGATGTCTTGTCTGCCAAGGAAAACAAGGGCTTCAATGACCTTTTTCCTTCCGCGGAGTGTTTGTATATCACCGAGGATTTTCACAAAAGTTAGTATTGCCTTTTTGTCAAGTAATGCTATGAATTCTCTAAAGACCTCATCCCCTATCTCAATATTACTGTCCAGAACTTCACCGAGGATATTCACTACATCATCACTTCCTGGATACATGAGGAGTATTCTCATGTATCTCTTCAGCTCCTCTGTCGATAACGGGTCCTCGAGTATCTCCTTTGCCCTCTTCAGCATATGTACTACCACATTGATGTCTCCCTGTCTCACAGAAAACTTAATGGTTTCCTTGAAAAACTTCACGGTATCTTCGAGAAGTCCACTTATTTCATCAGAATAGTTAAACATCTCGAAAAGGATTGTAGTTAGTTTATCTATCTTATTACTTGAATCATTTTCCAATTCTTTCATAAGGATCTGCAAATCCTTATCAGAAAAAGAGATAACGGATACATCCTTTATATCCTCGTCTTTGAATTCCTCAACATAAGCCTTCATGAGACCTTCAATATCTGAGACCCTCTGCTTCGCTGCGTGTACTGCCTTAATCTCATAATCGTCTCCATCAGCATCCAGGAGAACGGTATCATCGGCAATATACTGGATATTCTGAAAGTCCTCTTCCCACAAAAGTGTGACGACATCGTCATCGGCTGCTTCCCTGTCAAAATCCATGGCAATAATCTTCATGAAGTTCTCGAGTTCTTCCAGGAGCAACCCCTGCTTAAATGTTAACTCCCTTAATCCATCTTTGAAGAAAAAAAGGGCTAAGTTATCTTCTTTTTCAGGGTTATGATATATCTCTTCTGAATTATAAGAGATGCTATTCTGTCTTATCTTAAATGAGAGATCGCCTTTATCATTCAAAAAATCCCCGAACCTGGTGTATAAATCCTCCAATGTTTTTACATACATCGGATTGTTCTTGGGATACATCCTGAGGGTCTTTTTAGCCTTTATGATATTCTGAAGGATATCTTTTGCTACTTTTATTTCTTCTAATTGCTCCATATTAAAAAATTACCACAGTATCCGAAATGTGTCAAACGTTAAACGAGGATTATTTTTTTCTCTCTGGCAAAATTCTTGATTATTATTAAGGCTTGATGGAGTCTCTGTAGTCGTATATTTCTCAACCGTATCAACTGAGGATCACTGTGAGGAAACTTCTCAGCCCTGACCTCTGACTGGGCCTTCATGATCTCGCTATAGAGTCCCTTGAGGGATTCATCATCGAGGGGCTTTAAAAATATAGGGTTCACTGTGAGATATCCCTCTGATATATCATAGGTAATTGCCTTGAGGCTCTTTCCCCTTATCGTAGGCATTACGAAGTCTTACTTCTGACAAATATTCTCGAGACGAGTATTCCTACCTCATACAGCACGATCATGGGCACGGCCATCAAGGTCTGATTAAACACATCGGGTGTTGGAGTAAGGATAGCAGCAACAATAAAAGCTGATAAAATAGCATATTTCCTGTGTTTTGCAAGGGTCTTCGGAGTAACGAAACCCATGCGGGTAAAAAAGATGATAGCTATAGGGAGTTCAAAGATTGCCCCGAAGGCAAGTACGAACTTAAGACAGAAGTCAACATAGTTACCGACAGAAATCATTGGGGTCATGGATTCTGTCTTATAGGTGAGGAGAAAACCCATGGCGAAAGGAAGCACCAAAAAAAAACAGTACGCAGCGCCGATTAAAAAGAAGACTGTTGTGACAAGAACAAAGGGAAAAACATACTTCTTCTCTTTATGTAACAGGCCGGGTGATACAAATTTCCAGAGCTGTAAAAAAATGACAGGCAGGGATACCACAAAAGCTGCTACAAAAGAGATTTTCATGTGCATCCAGAAGGCCTCCGCAGGGGCCGTAAAAATGAGAGTGGGATTGATTTTTATATTTTTCTCTATCAGCTGAACAAAAGGCGGTGAAATACTGAGCGAAATATCATACTTTAGTGGAAAGATCATAAATTTAAACAATTCTTCGGAATAGGTAAAGGCTGCAACGAATCCGATGAGGACAGCAATGAGGGATATAAAAATCCTTTTTCTCAAATCTGAAAGATGCGCTATCAAAGGCATCTTAGTTTCTTTCATCTAAGCCTTCCTTCTTTTTATCTTCCTTTTTATCTTCCTTTTTATCTTCCTTTTTATCTTCCTTTTTTTGCTCCTCTTCTTCCTCCTCTTCTTCTTCCTCCTCTTCTTCTTCCTCCTCTTCTTCTTCCTCCTCTTCTTCTTCCTCCTCTTCTTCTTC
>Ga0129298_10000284_pt1 | contig 19327 bp, 13 predicted proteins | sample I19B2metaG_FD_94707 | JGI IMG/M metagenome (GOLD analysis project Ga0129298, IMG submission 94707) | Lake sediment bacterial and archeal communities from Gulf of Boni, Indonesia to study Microbial Dark Matter (Phase II) - ​I19B2 metaG | ecosystem: Environmental > Aquatic > Freshwater > Lake >... | reverse complement strand
ATCTGATACTCTGCGTTCACTGCCTGAAAAATACATTCACCCGCGGAAAGTTGCTTTAAGTGCAAAAGTTTGAGATTTTCCTCTGGCTTTGATATATTAAAAAATGCCTATGAAACCATTCAGAGATTGGAAGATCCGGAGCAAGCTAATCAGCTTCACCCTTCTCCTGGCCCTCGTGCCCCTGGGAGTGGGCGCCCTTCTGGCCCTGGGAAAATTCACGGAGAACCTGAAACAGTCCTATGAATCAGACCTTGAGCACATCGTGGCCAATATTCACGCCATGTGCAAGGCCCAGCAGGAGCTTCTGCAGGATAAGCTTACCTCTGACTTAAAGATTGCGCACTACGCTTTCTTCCAAAATGGGCGCTCAGTCTTTATCTCTAAAGATCATTTCGTGGAGTTTATGGCCGAGGACCAATTCACTAATGAACTGAGCCGGGTGCGCGTTCCCCTCTGGTCGATCGGCGGCAGACCCATCACCAAAGACTACACCCTTGTGGACAGGGTTCAAAAACTCGTCGGTGGAACCTGTACGGTTTTTCAACGCATAGAAGGGGACAGGCTCTTGCGCATCTCCACGAATGTGCGGCGGGCCAATGGGACTCGGGCCATCGGCACCTATCTGTCGGCCTCCAGCGAAGTGGCCAAGACAATCCTGCGGGGAGAGCCGTACCGGGGACGAGCCTTTGTCGTCAACGCCTGGTACATAACAGCGTATGAACCCATCCGGGACAAAAATAACGAAATTATCGGCGCGCTTTACGTAGGGACCCCAGAACAGAGTGCCCTTTCCCTGAAAGAGGCAATTAAATCCATCAAGATCGGGAAGACCGGATACGCCTACATCATGGACAGTTCCGGGAATTTGGTTGTACACCCGGCCAAGGAGGGCGAAAACATCCTAGGAGGCAAGGACTCCCACGGGTTTGAGTACATGCGCGAAATTGCCAGCAAGGCCCCTCTTTTAAAAGAGAATGAAGTGGGGACGATCCGCTATCCCTGGGCGAATGTGGAGCTCGGGGAGACGAGCCCGCGCATGAAGATGATCAAATATCAATACTTTCGGGATTGGGATTGGATTATTGCGGCGGGGAGCTATGAAGAAGAGATCTTTACAGGGGTCGCCCGGACCAAATTTTTCATAACCCTGGTGGCTTTAGGAACCATTGCCCTGGCGATTCTCCTGACCGTCATGCTCTCCCGGGTATTGACCCGCCCGCTCATGGAATTGACCGAGGTGACCGCGCGCATGGCGGGGGGAGACCTGACTCAAAAAGTTCGCATCACCACGGGGGACGAGATTGGAACCCTGGCCAGCTCTTTCAACCGCATGGCCGACCAGGTCCTCAGCTACACGCGGAATCTGGAAGAAATCGTGCATGTGCGCACCCAGGAGATTGAGGAAAAAGAAGAGAAGTACCGAAATCTTTCTAACATGTTGAACAGCGTGCTGGAAAGCTCGACGGAGTATTCCATCATCGCTACGGATACCCGCGGCGTCATTTTAGAGTACAATAGCGGTTCCGCCAACCTCTTCGGATGGGCGAAAGAAGAAGTGATCGGCAAGATGCGCATCGAGCAAACCTTCCACCCGGACGGTCGATCGAGGGGGGTCATCCAGGAAATCTCCCGCAAAGTGGAAGCCGAAGGGATGACCGAGTATGAGCTGCAACGGATTCGCAAAGATGGGTCCCTTTTCCAGGCTCACGCCATCGTCACCACTCTGAAGGATGCCTCGGGTAAAATTTTGGGGTTTTTAGAGATCGCCCGGGACATTACCGAAAAACTGGCCCTGGAAAAGGAATTGCGCGAAACCAAGGATTACCTCGAAAATATTGTGCAGAGTTCGGTGGACGCTATCGTGACCACCGATCCCAAGGGCCGCATCACTTTTATCAACCGGGCCATGGAGGAGATGGTCGGCCTGTCCGAGGATAAGATCATCGGTCTGCCCATCTCCCAGTTCTACATCAACGGGTTGGCCGAAGCCCGCAAGATCATGTCGGCCTTGCGGGAAAAAGGCAGTCTGAAGAACTACGAAACGAGTGTGACTCGGGATGGGCGGTCGGTGCCGATCCTCACCTCGGCTTCTTTGCTCAGGGACGAAACGGGCAAGATTATCGGCACGCTGGGAGTGTTTAAGGACCTTACGGAGAAGAAAAAATTAGAAGAAGAATTGAAAAAGACTCAGGCCCATCTCATCCAAGCCGGGAAGATGCGGGCTCTGGGAGAGTTGGTAGCCGGGGTGGCCCACGAACTGAACAACCCGCTGATGGCCGCAGATACTTTCCTGCATGTCATCCACGAGAGGCTGCCCGAAGGCGATGAGAACCGGCGGCGAGTGGAGTTGATCCAGAGATGTAATGAGCGCATCGCCAAAATCATCAACCACTTGCGGGATTTTTCCCGGCAGTCCCGGTTTGATTTCCGCCAGATTGAGGTCAACGAACCCATCGAAAATGCCCTGCTGATCACGGGCCAACAACTCCTCAATCACAACATTCGCATCATCAAAAATTTCCAGCCGGATATCCCCAAGATCTGGGGCGATACAAACCAGCTGGAGCAGGTCTTCCTCAACCTCATTTCCAACGCCAAAGACGCGATGGAACGGGTGCAGCGCAAGCGGGAGCTGACCATCTCGACGGGTGTGATCCGCCACAACGGCTGGAAGGATGTGGAAATCTCCGTTAAGGATACCGGTACCGGAATTCCCGAGGGGGATGTAGAGAAGATTTTTGAACCCTTCTTCAGCACGAAGGAAGTAGGAAAGGGGACTGGGTTGGGGCTATCCATCTGCTATGGGATCATCGAGGCTCACGGCGGCAAGATCGAAGTGGAGAGCAAGGTCGATGAAGGAACCACTTTCCGGGTGATATTGCCGGTGTTGGGTACGCACTTGCGCACGGGCTTGGAGTGGATGGAAGCTTGAAGCCTCTTCCCTTCTGAACTTAGAATTTGACCAAGGGAATTCGCCTCGTTCCGCCACGGCAGGATGCGGATTTCGAATTTAGATATCGTTAATAAAGGAGTGAGAACCTATGTCTAAAAAGATCTTAGTCGTGGACGATGACGAATTGGTGTTGATCGCCATCAGCGAACTGCTCACTCCTTCGGGATTTTCTGTAACCACCTGTTTGAACGGGCCCGAGGCCCTGGAGAGGGTAGCCAGCGACCGGTTTGACTTGGTCATATTAGATGTCATCATGCCCGAGATGGATGGGTTCGAGGTATGCCAGAGAATTCGGCAGCTCGATTCCTACGCGGAGACGCCCGTCATGATGCTCACGGCGAAAAGCGCGGAGGAGGATCGACAGCGGGGTCTGGAAGTAGGCGCCAACCTTTACTTACCCAAGCCTATTGCGCCCAGACGCCTGATCGCTTTGGTCGAGGAAGCAATCAAGTAATTGAGGATTGCGGATTTTCGATCCTAATTTCGCATTCCGCAATCCGCAACGGAAGGAGGATGGCAGATGGAACAGGTGATGGAAAATGCGCGCAGGATGCTGGCAGATTGGAAAGGAGATTCCTACGCTTTCGGGTTTGAGGTAATGAGCCGAGTCGGCGATTACGCTGCCAAGTTTGGGAGGAAAGCCCTTTTGCTGGTGGCTGACCTGGGTGAACCCTGGGTTTCTGGACCCCTTAAAGCTGTTACGGATTCTCTGCTGGCCAAGGGAGTAGAATTTGAAGCCATCACAGGCGCCCGGCCCAATGCTCCGCGGGAAGATATGTACCGACTGGCTCTGCATGTGGCCCGATCCCGTCCCGAGATGATCATCCCGGTAGGGGGTGGGAGCACCATCGATGCCGCCAAAGCTTCAAATGTACTGGCAACTTATGGACCGGCGGAGGCTAAAGCCAGTCTTCAAGTGCCAGAAGCGGTGGCCAGTTCCATCGACCCTTATTTTGGCACCGGCAATGTTACCAAGGTAAAAGAGCAGACGAAAAAAGCTCTTCTGCCGATGATCGCCGCGCAGACGGCGGCCAGTTCGGGAGCACATCTGACCAAGTATGCCAACATCACTGACCTGGTCACCGGGCAGAAGAAGCTCATTGTTGACGAAGCGATCACTCCCCAGGCGGCTGTCTTCGATTACGGGGTGACGTTGGACTCTCCGATCAATCTCACCCTGGACGGGGGCCTCGATGGCATCGCGCACGCCTGGGAGGTTTTCATGGGGGCGACAGGACAGGCCTATTATGCCCGGATGAAGGAAATCGCCGAAGCCTGCTTGAGGTTGATTGTTTATGGACTCCCCAGGGTAAAAGTCGATCCGAAAGACCGGCAAGCCCGGCTCAGTCTGGGGCTGGGAACTGACTTGGGCGGATATTCCATCATGATCGGAGGAACCAGCGGGCCTCATCTCGGAAGTTTTTCTCTGATCGATGTTTTGAGTCATGGGCGGGCCTGCGCGATTTTGAACCCTTATTACACGGTCTTGTTCGCCCCTAAGGTCGAGGATCAGCTATCCGTTTTTGCCGCCATCCTGAAAGAAGGCGGATTCATCAAAGCAAAGACTGCGGGAAAGAAAGGCAGGGCTTTAGCCGTACTGGTGGCCAGGGGCATGATTCAGTTTTCCAAGGCCCTCGGCTTTCCGGTAACGCTCGCTGAGGCCGGAGTTTCGAAAGCCCACTTGAAACGTATGACCCAGGCCGCAAAGGACCCACAGTTGAAGATGAAGCTGCAAAATATGCCCACCCCCATGGAAGCCGAAAGGGGAGATGTGGACCGGCTGATGAAGCCAACGCTGGAAGCGGCATTTACTGGCAATCTGGATTTGATTCCCGCGGCTGCCGGCTAAGCAATTGTGAATTTTGATTTGCAGATTTCCAAACAACTCTCTTCATCCGTCCCTCCTCCCTAAGATGGGCTATCAGCTGGAAAAGGCCATAGAATTTGCATAAGACTTCCCTGGTTGGTAAAATTGTTCATGAATTGTTTAAAAGATTGTCCTTATCACCATTAGTTGGTTAGGGCGGTCAAAGGAAAGAGTAAATTACAGGAGAGGAGAACCAATATGGCAGTTCAGAAAATGTATATTCTTCCCGGTGGCCTGGTTAGCATTGATCGGTCCATATTATTGGCGGCAGTAGATATGGGCAAAAAAGTAAAAGCACCGGTATACTCCATTTTGCTTATACACGGTGAGGGTCCAATCCTAATCGATACAGGCCTGAACCCTGATGGATTGACCGACCCAGAACGTGCCTGGGGGCCAAGGGCAAAGTTAATTCAGCCTGAACTAACCAGGGCAGATGATATTCGTAGCCGGCTTAAAGAATTGAACCTGGATGTTTCAGAAATTAAAATGGTTATCCTCACCCATCTTCATTGGGATCATACCGGCGGGTTGCGGTTTTTTACCCACTGCCCGGTCATTATGCAAAAAACGGAATACCGTTTCGCTTTTAATCCTGATTCCTTTGTATCCTCTCAGTATATGCAGAATCATATTCCTTTTTCCCTCAATTACCACGCCTTGGAAGGCGATCAAATGATAGTGCCCGGCATCTCCGTCATTCGGACGCCAGGCCACACGCCGGGACATCAGTCGGTCTTGGTTAAACTGGCCAGCGGTACTTCTTACATTTTGTCCGGGGATGCCATCTCGGTCGAGGAAAATCTGAAATTAAAAATCCCATCCAGCAATCACTGGAATGCCCAGCAGGCCATGGAGAGCATTTATCGCTTAGAACATCTGTCGTATCTGCTTGAGGCCGAGATTATTCCATCCCATGATCTTGTCCGCTGGGGGAGCCTCAAAAAGAGTCCCGAATTTTATGATTGAAAGGCGCTTCTGATTCAGGTAATCGGAGAAGGGTGAAAGGGGGATTAATAATGGTGAGTTCCTTGAGGGTGCTGGAGCCCGTTAAGGTTGGGCCGCTGGAACTTAGAAACAGAATCGTGATGCCAGCGATGGGGACAAATTATGCTGATCAGGTGGGGGCCGTGACGGAGCAGCTGCTGAATTATTATACCGAGCGGGCCAAAGGCGGGGTGGGCTTGATCATCATTGAAGTGACCTGCGTTGATTCGCCCATTGGGAAAGCCATTGCGAATCAGCTTTGCGTTCATGAAGACCGTTTGGTGCCCGGGCTTAGGGCCTTAGCTGAATCGATTCAAGCGCATGGTGCCAAGGTAGCTCTGCAATTGCATCACGCCGGCCGCAGGGCCCATTCAAAGATCACTGGGTTTCAACCAGTGGGACCATCGGCCATCGCTTGCTACGGAGGGGATATCCCCAGGGAGTTAACCGAAGAACAAATAGAGGAAATAGTGGAAAAATTTGTCCAGGGGGCCAGGAGGGCGAAGGAGGCCGGGTTTGATGCGGTGGAGATCCACTGTGCGCATGGGTACTTGATTCATCAGTTTCTCTCTCCCCTTACGAACCGGAGATTGGATGTTTACGGGGGGGAGTTGCTCAATCGTACAAGATTCGCCTGTACGGTGATTCAACGAATCAGGAAGGAAGCAGGGCAGGGCTATCCCATATTTGCCAGGATCAGTGGGGATGAATTCATCCCGGGTGGCCTTACTTTGGCAGAAGGGAAGGTAATTGCTCAAGAATTGGAAAAGGCCGGCGCAAATCTTATTCATGTTTCTGCGGGGGGCACTCCTTCTTCTTCTGAGGAATATGAGGCTCAAAGGGCTACCTCCATCCCCGACATGAGTTTTCCCAGAGGTTGCTTTGTTCATCTCGCCCAGGGAATTAAAGAAAGCGTGCGTATTCCGGTGATTGCCGTGGGGCGAATTAACGGGCCAGATTTGGCCGAGGAAATTTTGCGGCAGGGCAACGCAGACTTAGTGGCCATGGGTAGGGCCCTCATTGCTGATCCCGATATGCCAAGAAAAATAAGGGAGGAGAACTGGGAAGGCATCCGCAAGTGCATTGCCTGCATGACTTGTATTGATAAGATCCTGCTTGAGCAATCGCCCCTGGTTTGCACGGTGAATCCTGCGGCCGGTAAAGAGAAAGACTCAAGAATCATAAAGACAAGAACTCCGAAAGCGGTTCTCATTGCTGGCGGGGGTCCGGGGGGAATGGAAGCCGCAAGGGTTTTGGCTTTAAGGGGTCATCGCGTCACGCTGATGGAAAAGGATGAGCAATTGGGTGGGCAGTTAAGATTCGCCGTTCTTCCACCGCATAAAGAGGAGTTAAAAAGTCTCTTGAACTATCTTTCAGGGCAGATAAAGGAATTAGGAGTAAAGGTCGAGCTTAGAAGTGTGGTGGATATGCCAACGATTGCAGAGAGAAAGGCAGAAGCAGTCATCATTGCTACCGGGGCCAAGCCTATGATTCCTAAATTTAAAGGGATAAATAAAGCAAATCTTTTTAGTTTTGCCGAAGCCTTATCAAACCCCTCAAAAATTGGGGAAAAGGTTGTCGTCTTGGGAGGAGGAATGGTGGGTTGCGAGACGGCGGAGTTCCTCGCCCAGGCCGGAAGATCAGTTACTATTGTAGAGATGCTGAAGGATTTGGCCTTGGACGTCAGTCCTTTTGTTAGAAAATTTCTCTTGCGGAGGTTGGCTGAACTTAAGATTTCCATGGTGGTTAACACGAAGGTCTTACAAATTCATGAAGATCATTTAATTGCGCTGACCAATGGCCAGAAACGATCCTTGCAAGCTGATTCCTTTGTCGCGGCCTTGGGGTTGGAGGCCGATCAGTCATTGAGCGGGGCATTGAAGAATAAGTTTCCGGTATATTATGATATCGGGGATTGTGTTAAACCCCGCAAGATCATCGATGCCCTCCACGAAGGATTTTCCATTGGTCAAAGGCTTTGAAAGGGTATCAGCTTCTGGGGCGATCTCTCCATCTCTGCAAAAAAATTGACAGGATCTTTGTTTAAAGAGCACACCGTAATTTTCCATGGAGGGTTTAAAGGATGAGAGCTGACCTGCTTTCGGTCTTAAAAGGAGCAAGTATCAAAGGCTGGAAAAAAGTGCGGGTGGAATTCACCGGCGGGCCGCTGGTGGTTTCGGTGCCCCCGGATTGCTTCGAGTTGACCATGAAGAAGGCTGAAGTCCTGAAGAATCCGCCAAGAGATATCCAGAGGGCAATCGATGAACCGATTGGGGGCAGGAGCTTAGGGGAAATCATCCGGGCCAAGGGAAAACCTGCGGGCGAATTAAAGGTGGCCATCACGGTCTCGGACATCACCCGTCCCGTCCCCTACAAAGGAAAAAACGGGATCCTTTCACCCCTCCTGAAAAAACTTCAGGCTCATGGGGTGCAGAGGCAGAACATCTTGATCATCGTGGGAACGGGGACGCATCGGGCCAGCACCCCCGAGGAGAAGGTTGGGATGTTGGGGAGAGAAATTATGTCGGCCTACCGGATTCAAGACCACGATTGTGAAGACCCGGCATCCCTGGTCTATGTGGGCAAGACCCCCACAGGAACTGAAGTCTTCTTGAATAAAAATTTCTATGAAGCCGACCTAAAGATCGCCACCGGCTTATCCGAGAGCCACTTCATGGCCGGCGTTTCCGGAGGCCGGAAAGCCATTTGCCCGGGCCTGGTGGATCAGCGGACCATCCAGAAATTTCATGGCCCGGATTTCCTTGAGTCCCCTTTGGCCACCAATCTGGCCTTTGAAGGCAATCCCTGTCATGAAGAGTCCCTGGCCGTGGCTCGGGCGGTGGGGGTAGATTTCACCATCACCGTCACCCTGGACAAGGATATGCGCCTGACCGGGGTTTTCGCCGGGGATTTGGAGAAAGTGCTGCAGGAGGCCGTAAGCAAGATCAAAACCTATGTGGAGATTCCAGTGGAAGAAGAGTTTGACATTGTTTTAACCCATGGGGGATATGTGGGCCGAAATCACTACCAGACGGCCAAAGCCGCAGTAGGGGCTCTTCCAGCAGTGAAAGCAAAGGGGGTAATCATCATTGCGGCGGACAACCGGGATCAAGAGCCGATCGGCGGACCCGAATATAAAACTCTGACCCATCTGCTGAAACTCCTGGGGGCAGATGGATATGTCGATTTGCTCAGGTCACCGACCTGGAAATTCACCAAGGACCAATGGGAGCCTGAAGTTTGGGGCAGGGTACTGCGCAAAGTGGGCGAAGAGGGATTGATCTACTGTACCTCCGATATTCCGGAAGAGGGTTTCGCTATGCTCCCGGGGGTCAGCGGCTATGAGTTTCTCACCCCGGCGGGCAGAAAGAAGGCCCGGGCCAAAAAGGTTCAGGAGATGGTGCAAAACGCCGTCATTTATTTTTACGGCACCCGAGAGAAAAAGCAAATTATCCCTCATATGGCCTTCATTCGCGAAGGTCCTTACGCAGTTCCGCTCAAAAGGGAATAGCCCTGACCGTATATCATTCTCTTCTTGAAAATTCATCTCCATCGCCCACCGTAGGCTATGGAAGGAGCAACACCTCATGCCGTCAGGCGACGCTTCTCTACGCCTGAACCTTCAAAATGATTCTCATGCTTGGCGGTACCCTCGCTGGGCGTGAAGTAAGACTTAGAAAGGAGCAAGAAAAATGATTACGGGAAATGAGTACCGACAGAGAATTGCCCGGCTAAAGCCTAACGTTTACATGGGAGTAAAGCCCGTCGATCGCTTCGATCCCAGGCTCGTCGGCGGCATCAACGTCATGGCCGCCACCTATGATTTTGCCTTTGATCCCACATTTAAAGAGGTGGGAGTGGCCACCTCCCACCTCACCGGAGAGAAGATTAATCGGTTTTGCCACATTCATCAGGGCGTGGAGGATCTCCTCAACAAGCAAAAGATGACGCGCCTCTACAGCCAAGAAGTGGGAGGATGCATTCAGCGCTGCATGGGGATCGATGCCCTTAATGGCATCTCGATCGTCTCCTACGAAGCGGACCAGAAATACGGAACCAAATATTATGAGAACCTCGTCAATTTTATGAAACGCGTCCAACGGGAAGATCGCTGCCTGAACTGTGCTCAGACCGATGTAAAGGGGAACCGGCCCTGGAGACCGCATCAGCAGAAGGACCCGGACCTTTACCTCCGGGTGGTTGAAAAAAAGCCGGATGGGATTATCGTAAATGGAGCGAAGGCCCACAATTCCTGCTCCGTCTATGTTGATGAGATTGTGGCGATCCCGACCCGTTCTCTGGTGAGCGAAGAGAAGGACTGGGCCGTAGCCTTTGCCGTTCCGTCGGATTGGGAAGGGGTCACCATCATCAATGCTTCCTATTCGCCGACGCGACGCCAGAAGCTTCATTGCCCGTACGAAGGCTTCGGGGCCAGCCACTCCATTACGGTATTCGATCGGGTCTTTGTTCCCTGGGATCGTGTGTTTCTGTGCGGGGAAGCCGAACTCGCCGGTAAGCTGGCCCTGCTTTTTGCCCTGTACCACCGTCATAGTTATACTGGCTGCAAGGCTGCCCTATCCGAAATATTTACTGGGGCGACGGCTCTGGCCGCGGAGTATAACGGCATCGACCGCGCCCAGCATGTGCGGCACAAGCTGGCGGATATGATTCAGATTGTAGACCTGATCTATGCGGCTGGGGTTGCCAGTGCGGTCCATGCCGTCAAGGCCGGGTCGGGGACCTATATTCCGGATTCAAATTTCTGTAATGCGGGGCGGATGCTGGCGGGAGAAGCCATATATGGTGAATATGAGTCGCTGGCGGCGATTGCCGGCGGTCTGGTGGCCACGTTACCGGCAGAGGATGACTTCTATAATGAAAAAACGGGGCCATACCTTGAAAAATATATCATGCGTGAACCCAGTATCCCGGCGGAGCACCAGCACCGCGCATTCCGTCTATTCCAGGATATGATGGCCTCCGCTTGGGGTGGGCACAAACTCATCGATGCTCTCCACGGCGGTGGTTCCCCGGTCATTGAGAAGGTGGCGATCTATCGAGATCATAATCTCGAGCGTTCCAAGAACATCGCCAAAAAACTGGCGGGCATCCCGTTCGCGGGCTCTACGAAAGACCTGGATCGAAAATTTCCCTGGCTTTAATTTACGTTCTTTGGTTATCCAGGGCCGGGATATATTTTTGCTCCGCCCCCAGCCCGCCCAATAAGGCCAGGGGGAAAGCCCAAAAATGACAACAGGGAAAAGAAGAAAGTGGCTGTGCAGCGTTCTAAGTATCACAGTATGGAGATTCAGCCGGAAGAGACAAACTATGACGGATGTTTGTCAGGAGGAAAGACGAATCTTGATGAAATGAGAAAAAGTCTTTGGGCGTGCGACTCAGTTGTCCAGATGCTTTAGAAGCGGGATTTTGAAAAAGGGCACTCCCTCCTCTTGCAAAACCTTCTCCTCATCGGGGAGGGCCATCCCTTTAATATTCCTCTTCTTGGAATCTCCGAAATGGATCTTTAGGGCCTCTTTGGCAAAGTCCAACCCGACATCTTCAAAATTTTTATTGACATATTCGGTAATGACTTGAAGGGCTTGGTAGTCCGGGGAGGGGTTAATTTTTTCTTCCTTTTTCCCTTCTTTCTCTTCCCTTCGGTCGCTGTATTTCTTTATGGCAAAGGTGGAGATGGCCTTCTCCACTCGATGGTCATTACAAACCGGGCAGTGGATAATGCCAATAGATTTATGTTCTTCAAAGGAACGACTGTCCTTGAACCAGCACTCAAATTTGTGGCCGTGAGAACAGACGAGATCAAAGGCGATCATTGGGTGGAAATTCCTCCCCCCTGCTTATCAGGGGTAATGTTTGCCTCCGGGAAACTATCTCCAAATTTTTTAACATATTTACATGAATTTAGCAAACCATTTCGTGGGTGAGATCCGATCCAGTGGATCTTACTCCGCCCAAATTGAGCTCAAGGTGCAATAAAGTCTGTTTGCTATTTCTTATGGTTTTGTTTAAAATGGTCATAGTTGCCTGGAATCGCTTTCGCAGCGAAAGGTTGTAGCATGAAGCCTGCAAAATCCTCCCTAACCTGCAACCCCTTCCAAGAATTAAAAGCGTTACTTAAGACCAAAGCGATTTCGTTGCCGAAATGTCCTAAATTAAATGTCGTCAATCCCGAGAGTAACTTGAGTCCTGAAATGGAGGAAAAACTCTTTCTCGAAGCCATGGAAGGGGTTATCCCCATCTCCAAGGATCATGGGGTTGAAAGAATTTTTCAAATCAGGCAGCCCGAAATCAGGCCAGCGGAAAGCCCCGGAAAAAAAGAAGATGCGGAAGCCTTATCCCGGCTCATGAGTCTTGTTAAGAAGGGGACGGGCTTTAACATCCTGGATACACCGGAATACATCGAAGGTACTGGATATAATATCCCTCCGGAGGTGGCCAGGCGTCTGCACCGGGGAAATTATTCCATCCAGGCCCATGTAGACCTTCATGGGTTGCATGCCCATGATGCCAGAGAAGTTTTCGAAAGGTTTTTGAGATGGGCGGTGATCACGGGCAAAAGGGGTGTTCTCATCATACACGGTCGAGGTTTTTCCTCCCCTTCAGAGCCGATCCTAAAAAATAAGGTCAGAGAATGGCTCACACGCGGCCCGTGGCGAAAATGGGTCATCGCTTATTCCAGCGCAAGGGCCTGTGACGGCGGTGCGGGAGCGACCTACGTGCTGCTCAGGCAGCGTCCCGTTTCGAAACGGCTGAAGCACCCTGCCTTTTAACCTTTTCGCCATTTCGATATTTGTATTTGCTCAATGCTCTCAGTGGTTACATTTTGACATTACCTTGAATGCTGAAAGGAGAACGGATATGTATGGATGGCGGGGAAAGATTCTGCGAGTTGATCTGACGGCGGGCAAGCTGAAGGAAGAAGATTTGGACATGAAGGCAGCCAGAAATTACGTCGGGGGCCGGGGCCTCGGCGTCTATTACCTGAACAAAGAGGTCGACCCTCAGTGCGATCCCTTGTCTCCGGAAAACATGCTGGTCATGGCCACCGGCCCGCTGACGGGTACTCCCGCTCCCACGGCTGCCCGGTACATGGTCATGACCAAAGGCCCGCTAACCGGAGCTATTACCTGCTCAAACTCGGGGGGTCAGTTGCCCAAGGAGTTGAAAAGGGCCGGGTTCGATGCCCTATTGATCACCGGCCGGGCGTCGAAACCAGTGTATCTCTGGATCGATAAGGGCCGGGCCGAACTGAAGCCCGCAGGTCACCTTTGGGGGAAGATCGTCCCGGAGAGCACGGATACACTGCTCAAAGAAACAGACCCCAAAGCGAGGGTAGCCTGCATTGGACCGGGCGGGGAAAAGCTGGTTCTGTTTGCGGCCATCATGAATGACAAACACCGGGCAGCCGGTCGTTCAGGGGTGGGGGCGGTTATGGGGTCCAAAAACCTCAAAGCGGTCGTGGTCCTGGGAGAGGGGGTGGTTCCCGTGGCGGACAAGGATCGCTTCCAAGAGGTCCAGGAGCGGGTGATGACCAAGTTCAATAATGCCGCCAAAGTTGCGCCATCGGTCCTGAGTCAACATGGGACCATCGGGGTGATGACCCCTCTTACTCAGAAATACGGAGTCTTTCCGACCAAAAACTTTCTGCAGGGCACATTTCACGGCTGGGAAGCCATCACGGGTCAGACCCTTACCGCAAAATACCTGCAAAAGACGATCGCCTGCTGGGCCTGCCCCATCTCTTGTGGCCGATATACCAAAGTCGAGGAACCGGGTTTTGCAGGTGAGGGGGAAGGGCCGGAGTATGAGACCGGCTATGCCCTGGGAGCCCTCTGCATGGTCGACAACTTAGCGGCCATAACCAAAGCCAACTATATATGCAACGATCTGGGTCTGGACACGATAAGTATGGGGGCGACCATGGCCTGCGCCATGGAACTTTTCGAAAAGGGTTATATAACGGAAAAACAAGCCGGCGGGCCGGTGAAATGGGGCGACGCCCAGAAATTGGTCGAATTGGTAAGGTTGACCGGATACCGGGAAGGTTTTGGCGACCAATTGGCCGAAGGCAGCTACCGGTTAGCGCAGCGCTACGGGCATCCGGAACTGGCTATGGTATCCAAGCGCCTGGAGTTGCCCGGATATGACCCCAGAGGACTGCAGGCCGTGGGGCTGAATTATGCCACCTCACCCATCGGGGGCTCCCACTGCCGCGCCCACATGGCCTATTGCGAGATGGTGGGGATTCCCAAGGCCATCGATCCGCACGAATGGAAAGGCAAGGCCCGGCTCGTTAAACTCTGGCAGGATGTATTCAGTCTCATTGACTCTGCGGGTCTCTGCATTTTCTTCGCCGCCCGGAACCTTCTGCGGCCGGAGTTAGAGATTTATCCCGATGTCATCCTGGAGTATCTGAACGCCGTTACCGGAGCTGAATATTCACTGGACGAGCTGGTAAAGGCCGGGGAACGAACCTTGAACGCCGAACGGATGTTTTTGATCAGGGCTGGATTCTCCCGGAAAGACGACACCTTGCCCCACCGGCTAACCCACGAGCCTCTGACGGAAGGGCCGGCCAAAGGTAAGGTCTCCCATCTCGAGGAGATGCTCGAAGAGTATTACCAGGAGCGTGGCTGGACCCGGGAAGGAATCCCCACGGAAAGCAAGCTCAAGGAACTCGGGTTAAAATGATGCGGTGGTGGCTCGGCCCATGACGGTCAACGTCCAGCTCTTGGGATACCTGGTAAAGTATTCCCCGACGGGAAAGGAAACATTCAAGCTGGAACTGGACCCGGAGGCGACCACCGGCCAGCTCTTAGAAAAAATAAATTTTCCGCCAAACGTCGAAAAGATGGTCCTGGTAAACGGGCACCAGGCAAGTCATTCTACCCGGCTGGCAGAGGGCGACGATGTATTCATTTTCGCGCCGGCGGCTGGGGGATAGCCAATCCTTCGAAAAACGACGCCCAGGAATCACGATTCGATACCGTCACCAGCGGTTTCATTCTCGCAGATGTTCGGTTAACCTAAGAAGGGAAAGCGGATCGACCCGCGCCCCATTGATTCTGATTCCCCAATGGAGGTGGGGTCTTGTGGATCTTCCGGTGGAGCCCACCCGGCCCAGCAGGTCTCCCGTGCGAACTCTATCCCCCTCAGTGGCCAGGGCTGCGGAGAGATGGAAATACATTGAATATATACCCCATCCGTGATCGAGAATGACCGATTTGCCGGAGAAGAAGAGCTGGTCAACCAGGACCACAGCCCCGCTATTACAGGCCAATACAGGGGTTTCCTCTTCTGCCCGCAGGTCAACGCCGGCATGGGGACTTCTACGCTGGCCATTAATAATACGGCGCATTCCAAAGGCCGTAGTGAGTTCTCCCGGCACTGGACGGAGAAAAGGGCCGCTCCAGAGTCTTTCCTCCCGGAAGACCTGGAACAAAGCCCGCAGCCGCCTTTCCTCTTTATTTACCCGTTCAAGGGTTTCCAGGTCCAAATCGACCATGGAGGACGGCAGCGAGAGTTTCTGGGTCCTGAAAGCGACCTTCTCCACCTTTAACAATAGAGCGCTCGAATACACCCGCCCGCTCCCATCTATCGCGACGACCTTGACTCCGTAGGTGGCAGGTCGGGTATTCAGGTCAATGCCGAGCAGGCCCTCGTAGGTTCGATTGTGCGCCCCGAAGGCCAGGGGGAATCTTTCTCCGCGAAACTCCCCATGGATGGATTTAAAAGTTGCTGGACTGGAGGCTTTTATTAAGCATACTTCCCCCTGCTTTGCCACACTCGGGAGGACCTCGACCCGGAGAGTTTTTTCAGCGTACGCCGGCCTTAACGCCCAAAAAAGGAGGACGCTTATGAAGAAAAGGCCATACAGTCTCACCGGATGGGTCCATCCGCTCTTCTCCAGCTGGTCACTGGGTTGGGTCAACAACGCCTTCCCTTCTTTTCTGACGATCGCTGCCATTTGCCGACTTTAGCCGAGTTTTTCCCCCAACTGATTCAGGAGCATTCCATAAGCCTTCTGGCCCCGCTCATAGCTGGACAGGCGGAAGAATTCATTGGGAGAGTGCTGAAGCTCATCCTGCAGGCCAAAGGCAAAGACGATGGTGTAAGCTCCAAGGGCCTGGAGGAACAAGGCATTGGCCGGGATGGTCCCTCCCATGCGAATCCGGCAGGGTTCCCGGCCGTAAAGGTCCTTTAGGACCGACCCGGCAACTTGAAGGCCGCGGTGCTCCGGGGGAATGAGATACGGAATGGCTCCGTTCTTGGACTTCACGGTCACCCTCACTTCCCGCGGGGCGACTTTATGCACATGACGCACGAGGAGGTCGGCGATCTTAGATGGGCTCTGGTCGGCCACCAGGCGGCAGGAAATCTTGGCATGGGCCGTACTGGGCAAAACGGTTTTCGAGCCCTCTCCCTGGAAGCCTCCGTACAGGCCATTGATTTCCAGGGTCGGCCGAGCCCAGGCCCGTTCATAGGTGGTGAATCCAGGCTCGCCAAAGAGAGAGGGTGATCCAGTCTCGTGCAGGTATTCAGCCTTGGAGAAAGGTACCTGGGCCATCTGGGCTCGTTCTTCGTCGCTGAGCGGCCGAACGTCATCGTAGAACCCAGCCACCGTGATTCGCCCCTCCGTATCGTGCATGGAGTCCAAAATCTGGACTAGGGCGTGGATGGGATTCGCGATCGTCCCGCCGTAGGTTCCGGAATGCAGATCATGAGCCGGCCCTTGGACATCAATGAAAACAGAGGCCAGTCCCCGGGTCCCCAAGACCAGAGCCGGCTGATCCTCGCCCCACTGGCCGCCATCGGCGCTCAAAACCATATCGCAAGACAGGAGATCCTTATGGGCCGCTATGAAATCCCGCAGCTGGGGGCTTCCGATTTCTTCCTGGCCTTCGAAGAGGAACTTGAGGTTGACGGGTAATCTTCCACCGGTTTTCAACATGGCCTCAACGACCAGGAGGGGGATGAACAGGTTACCCTTGTCATCCGAGGCTCCGCGGGCGTAAATGCGGCCATCCTTGATCACCGGTTCAAAAGGGGGATGATCCCATAAATTCAGGGGATCTACGGGCTGGGTATCGAAGTGGCCGTAAATCAACAGGGTCGGCTTGCCGGGGGCATGAAGCCATTCCCCGTAGAGTACCGGATGGCCGCCCGTGGGCATGATCCGGACAGATTCCATCCCGGCTGCTTCCATGCGCGCTTCCAGCCATTGCGCCGCGCGCTGGACATCGGCCCCATGCGCCGGCAAAGCGGATATGCTGGGAATGCGCAGAAATTCCATCAATTCATTCAGGAATCGTTCCTTTTGTTGAACCAGGTAAGTTTCCCATGCGGCCATGGCTCTGGTCTCCTATCTTTTAAGGTTTTACGGAATGGGGTTCGGTTTCGAAAGGCAGTCTTCCAAACAATGGTTGTGAATATAGTATACTCGGACTCCCTGCTATTTTCGCAACTCTTTTTTTACACGTTTGCTCACTGGGTTGAATAACTTTTTCAATGTCGGCCCTCTTCATAATCTGGAATTTGTCGGGAAAGAAATTCATAATTTCATGGCCGTCCCTGCTTCCTATGGTAACAGGTTAAAGGTTTCAGGTATAAGGAAAAAAGAGAAAGGTCAAAGGGGAAAGGCTAAAGGAAAAAGGGTAAGGGTTATAAGCCTCCGATAGATTAAAGAAAAATGCAAAAAATCCGATATAAATTATACGGTATCTTTTCATAGCAAAGGAAAATGACAATTTCTTGGGAGGGGTCGATGACTTTCTGGTAATGGGGTGGATATGATGCCTGCGAATCCGAGCAACGTAATCTCTAAGAAAAAAGGTTTGGATGAAATCCCTGAAGGTTTTCCTGCAAAAGAGAGCGAGCTGCCGCCGCATCGTCAATCTCAGCTGGCCGACTTCATCCTTCATCTGATCCAGGCATTCCTGCGAACGGGATATTATACCCCTGAACATCCTGAATCGAAGCGAGCAAAGGCCGGACTGTACCAACAGCTCAAAAGCTGCTTAGACGATAAGAATGAACTAACCTTCATCGCCAGGGAAGACGAGGAGCGAAAAGAAATTCTTATCGAGGGCATCTACCCGGAGCCCCAGAAATTGAGCCGCATAATGGCCAGGGGGATGGCCGAACTCTATATCCCGAAATTGGCCGAATATCTGGAACGCAAAGACCTAATCAGCCTCACCCTCAAGAGCCGGATGGACCAGGATGAATTCATCCGGTTCATTGATCTCATGAGCGAACCCTCTGTGGTGGATATCCGCCGGAAAGAGGACAAAGAACGGTTCGTTCAGGCCCTTTATCGGTATAAAATCTTGAACATTTCTTATCTTTTCGACGAAGAACTCCTGGCCCCGAAAAGAGAGATGCCCTGGAGAGCCCGCCTCATGCTTTCCCGGATAAGGAAAGACTTGAAAATGATCCCTTATTTTCAAAAAATGTCTGAGCAGGAACTCCAGGAAATCCGGAAAAAACTCATCCAGGATGGGATTCGACCGATTCTTCATTTCGACCTCCTCTATGCCATCCTACAAAATAGCGACCTCGCTGCTACCCCTGAAGCGCCAGAGGAGATCATCGAGGATGGAATCATCGTCGTTATGCCAACCCGATATTTTTTGGGAACCGCAAAATTCTTTATGCAGGAGCACCTCAACCTCAAACAACGCCTGAAGAGGGATGCCTTCGAAGCAAAATCAGATCGACTCCTCAAGAAGATCTGCTGTCGGTTGCATGAGACGCGGACAAGCGAAGCGGAAAATGTTCTCGAAGAATTTTTCCGCCATAAACTGATCAGCCTGGAAGAGTTGCCCGAGAGCCTGCAACATAAAATCTTAGTGGAGAGACAGATAGATCAGTTTCTCCAGGACCCCGATGCCCATTTGCAACAGCTCGACCATGCCCAAAAGCAGGAAGATTTTCTGACCGTGGCCTATCTCTTTGCGGAGATGATGCCCGAACTCATCCGGAGAGACCGGTATTCAGAGATTCTCCGGATTCTGGAAGCCTTGAAACAGCATGTTCTTCAGGAATCAATATGGGGTCCATTCGCCAACCAGATCCTGGAAGAAATTACCAAGGAATCTACGCTCCTTTTATTCAAAGAAAAATTCTTGACCGCGAAGAAAGAAGTTCGGATGGCCATCGTTCCCCTTTTTATTTTCCTGGGGAGGGAAGCGATTCCGCACCTGCTGGCCATCTTAAAAACGAGTGAGGACCAATGGGTAAGAAAGAATGCCACGGAGGCCTTGATCCAAATGGGGGAAGAGGCCATTGCCCCCCTCTTACCAGAGCTGGAAAAAGCGCAGCTCCCTATGCAAACAATCTGCGACATGCTCCGCGTTCTGGGAGAGATCAAATCTCCCCAATGGAAGCCCCCCATCTTGAAGATTCTGAAAGGATACGCTTCCCATGCCCAACCGAAATTGAGGGAACAGGCCATTCATACTTTATGCCAGATTGGAGGAACGGAAGGAGAAGATTATTTT
>Ga0129298_10000283_pt1 | contig 19414 bp, 17 predicted proteins | sample I19B2metaG_FD_94707 | JGI IMG/M metagenome (GOLD analysis project Ga0129298, IMG submission 94707) | Lake sediment bacterial and archeal communities from Gulf of Boni, Indonesia to study Microbial Dark Matter (Phase II) - ​I19B2 metaG | ecosystem: Environmental > Aquatic > Freshwater > Lake >... | reverse complement strand
CCCACATCAAGGGTTTGCCTAAGCCATTCAGATCCTACGGCTTCGATTATACTTGAAACCCCTGCGGCGGTTGCCGTGATGCCCCCGTGGTTTTCCAGGGCGAGGACCACCCCCTTCTCCTCAGCATAGCCTACACATTCTTTGAGGGCTTCAACTGTCCATTTGAAGGCATCCTCGTCGCCGTACCCCTGAGGCGTCTTACCAGCGAAGACCCTTAGGTATGGGGCTCCAAGCCTATAGGCTATGTCAACCCACTTCTTCACCGACTCAACTTGCTTAACTCTTTCACTTAAGTCTGGGAAGCAGAAGTTGTTGCCTACAGCCGCGCCTGAGATGTCTAAACCGTTGGAAAAAACCATTCTTTTAAGCCTATTAAGGTAACTAGCTTCCACGCTTGGGAAGTAGTAGGCTGTAAGCTCTACACCATCCAATCCAATGCCGGAGCAGGTGGCGATAAAATCTTCAAGAGTCATGGCTCCAGTGGAAAGATACTTGCGGTATGAGTAAGCCGTACACCCAACTCTCATCGCTGAGCCCTGCTGTTAAATCGTGCTACGCCTTATTTAACTACAGTGTCTTTTTCCCAAGTCCTAATATACACGTTCGAACTTTAAAACAGGGAACACACGTGGTTTTTCACTGTCTATTCTGCCTTAAGCCTCGCCAGCTCATCGGCTAGGAGCGGGAGGAATGTGCCGACATCTGATATGATGCCTATGGCTTGAGCGGTCCCACGGTCTAGGAGCTTGGTCGGTACCGCGGCATTGATGTCTACACACACGGTTTTCACCGTTGACGGTAGGAGGTTTGCCACCGCGATGGAGTGCAGCATTGAAGCAAGCATCAAGACCAACTCAGCGCCGTTTAAGATCTCCCTATATTTCCTCTGTGCCTCAACACTGTCCGTTATCACATCGGGTATAGGTCCGTCGTCTCTGATGGAGCCTGCGAGTGTGTATGGAACCGAGTTGACGATACACTCGAACATGATACCCTTCTTCAAGATCCCTTTCCGAACGGCTTCCCTCAGCGAACCGGCTTTCATAACCTCGTTGATGGCCGCGAGGAGGTTCCTGTTCCCCTTCAAGGTTGAGGAGCCGTTTTCAAGGGATATTCCCAAGGATGTTCCATAGAGGGCTGATTCAACGTCGTGTACGGCGAGGGCGTTACCCGCTAGAAGCGCGTCTACGTAACCCAATCGGATCATACGGGCTAATGGCTCAGCGGCGCCTGTATGGACAACCGCGGGACCGGCTACTACAACGATCTTCCCCATCCCCCGTTTCACCGAAGCAATGTCCTTCGCTATCTGCCTAACCACTGAAGCCGATGGCTTCTCCGACGATGTTCTACTACTCATAAACTCGAAGATACCTGTTCCATGCCTTGGATACTCCGGTGGTTTAACCCTAACCCCAGCCTCCCCAACCATTACGAGTTCTCCGCGTTTAACCTCAACTATGGATTTACATACAGCCTTAGGACCGTCTAAGTCTATTACGATCGCTTTATCCATGGCTTGACGCTCAACCCTAACCCATTGACCTTTAACGAAGACCTCGGTCGCGTGGTTTGTTGTAGAGTAGAAATCGTCTGGAAGCACGCTGTCTGAGGGTGCTGGTACAAGCCGAGCCTCAACAACCCTCGGCTGTGAAGCCCCCAACCGGTAAAGCTCCTGAAGCATGAACTCAAGGTGCGCCCGCGTCCTCCCCTTCAACAAGAGCTTAGCGTAGCTGGGCTCAGTCTTACGTTTACCTATGCGGAATTCGAGAACTTCGAAGTCGCCTCCGAGGTCCATGATCCTGTCAAAGATCTTCGTAAGGATCATGGAGTCGATGAGGTGTCCTTCAACCTCAACTTCTTCACTAAGTGCTTCCTCTTCACTTGAGGGATTGTGGAAAGCCATAACCCTTCACTAACCACCTTCACCACGGCTTCGCAGGTAGGTTCCTATATAGGTTATACCTTCGCATAAAAACCTGTATGTTAAGTTGAGAGCGTTCCTAGGCGGTCTTTTAACTCATCTCCTTCCATTTCCGATACGTGCTGTAGTCAACATACTGCCTATGTTTGCTCTCAACTTGGTTTTTCAAAGATACACTCCGCGTTTTTTTCTCCATGATCTTGTCTGTGACCGTGAAGATGTAGGCGTCGCTTCCGGCACCTGATCCATAGCTTGTCATTAAGACCTTGTCACCTGGCTTAGCCACATCGAGGACGGTTGCCAAAGCGGCTGGGCTTGACCCTGAGTAGAGATTTCCGATATACTCAACGACTAGCCCAGGTTTAACCTTGGAGATTTCAAAACCTACTTCGAGTGCGGCTTGCACCGGGAACCTCGCGTTAGGTGAGTGGCACACCACATAGTCGATGTCACCAGGGGTTAACCCACTTTCCTCCAGGATTCTGCGCATGGCTGAAACCACGTGTTTAAAGTAGGCTGGCTTCGCTGTAAAGCGCCCACCATGTCTAGGAAACCTCTCCCCATCCCGTCGGTAGAAATCAGGGGTATCCGATGTGTAGGCTACGTAGTGGTCTAGGGTGGCGATAACGTCTCTTTTACCGAAGATGAAGGCTGAGGCACCGGCGCCTACGGTAAAATCTAGGGCATCGCCCGGCGCTGCCTGCGAATTATCTGAGCCTATAACCATGACGTATTCACCGCTGAATGTTGAATATGCAACTAGCGCTGCGGCGTCGATGAAGAGGTCTGTAGCGGCCTTACAGGCGAACTGGGAGTCGATGCCGCCTGAAAAGAAGCCGTCTTCATGTTTCTCCCCGAGTTCAAGGGTTTGGATAACCGTCGCCATGGAGGGTTTAACGGCGTATGGGGTGGACTCCGAGCCTAGAAAACACTTCTTCACGTAGCGACTGTCGACGGCTGCGTGGATTAAAGCCCTCTTCCCAGCTTCAACGGCGAAGGTTGTGGTGTCCTCATCTGGAAAGGGAACACATCGCTCTTTTACGCCAAGCCCAACCGATTCATCCGTGTTCTGAATCCTGAACTTGGGGATGTAAACCCCGTAACCGACGATCCCAGGCTTCGAGCTGCTCTCAGAGGGCTTCAAGGGTGAATACTCTTGGTATGGGTAGTAGTCGTCTTCGAAGGAGAAGGAGAGGCATGAGTAGTTTACCAACCCATCTGAAGCGTCTACGTAGAGCTTTCTAAACCTAGGAATAACGCCTCTATCTATAAACTGGGATATATCAACTTCAGGCTCAGGAGGTATGTAGTCTGTTACCCGCCCCGGTACCTTAACGTTTTCAAAGGATACGATCCCCGTTAAGAGGGAGTCTAGGTAGTTGAAACGATTTGTAGGCTTCCGTACAACTGTGCCGGAGAAGAAGGTTCCCCGGTTGTAGAAGTAGTCGACAGTCTCCATCTGGCTTTTCCGTCCTTCAGTTGTGCAGAAGAACTTCGGTGGGAAATAGGTTCGGCGACACGTCTTACAGCGTGTAGCCATAATCCTATACTCAACCAAGGCTCTTCTCAACGTGATCGGTTCACTCATGGAGATCCCTTACGAGGATGTGAACGTTGGCGATACCACCGGTGCCACCGATGTTATGGCACAACGCCACGTTCACCTCCCTATCAACCTGATGCTTCCCCGCTTCCCTCCGCAGCTGCTTGAAGCACTCATAAGCCTGTCTCACACCAGTAGCCCCAACAGGATGCCCGTCAGCCTTGAGTCCGCCTCCTGGGTTTACAACGACCTCCCTACCCTCCTTAGTGTATGGTATGTGCTTAGACCCCTTGAAGGACTCGTAGCTTTCATAGACGCCCCTCCAACCCTCACCCTTCCTGTAGAAGCCTACATCTTCTAGGAAAAGGACCTCCTCGATGGTGAAGCAGTCGTGGACTTCAGCGAGTTCGACATCGTTGATGGTTAAATCCGCTTCCTTCAACGCCTTCCCTGCAGCTAACGTCGTAGCCTTGATCCCCGTGATGCTCTCCCTATCGTAAAGAGCAACATCGTCTGTTGCTTGCTGAGCAGCGATGATGTAAACAGGTGCATCCGTGTACTTCCTCGCCAACTCAGGTTTGGTTAGGATCAGGGCGACGGCGCCGTCTGAGATCGGTGAGCAGTGGAAGAGCCTGACCGGGTCGGAGATTAAAGCGGAGCGGTAGACATCCTCAACCGTGATCTCTTTTCTAAACTGGGCATACTCGTTGTTCACGGCGTGATGGTGGTTCTTACACGCGACCTGCGCCATGGCCTCAAGACATCTAGCGTCGCCGAGGCTGTAGTCGTGAATGTACCTCGCCATCATCACCGCGTATAAGCCTGGAAACGTGTAACCGGCGTTGAACTCGTGGGGAGCCGCGGCGAACATGAGGTCGTCGATGATCTTGCCTGAGCGGTCTGTCATCTTCTCAAAACCACCGACGAGGACTACATCGTATACGCCGGATCTGATGCCGATGCAGGCGTTGTATAGGGCTGAGCCTCCTGAGCCGCAGGCGGCTTCAGTGTTACTCATGGGAATGTTCACACCGAGCTCCCGGGACATGTACCCCGGTACAAGACCGAGCTTATTCGTAACTTGGTAGAGGAAGCTTCCGAAGTAACATGCCTGAATACTGCTTCTGTGAAGACCGTAATCCACAGACTCAGCCGCGCCTACACCAGCCGTTATAAGGAGCCTTTCAGGGTTCTCATACCAGAGTTCGCCGAACTTAGTTCGCCCCGCACCAACAATAGCCGCGCAGGGTTTATTCATCGCTCAAACAACTCCACGTAGGCTATTGAATAACGGGTTAGAACCTAATAAGTATAGCTTCTCAAAGCCTAATCTGGGGTTCAGCATGTAATACATCTGATGCTTGGGTCCGCGTAAAGGAGTTCCTCACCCTTTCTCTTCTTCAAGGTTGCTAGGAAGCGTTCAACTTGGGCATAGGATTTCTCGTATATGTGGGCACTGTTGGAGAAGTCTGTGTAAGCGCCAACCTTGAAGCCCAGTTCATCAGCCACGTGTTTCTGAAGCTGTGTTAAGGCTAGTATGTTCGATTGGGCTGCTTGGAATAGGTCCCTACTCCGCCAACTGCTTTGAAGTATGAGGACGCCGTCGTAGACCTTAAACCATAACCTCTGCAGACAAGGCGGCGCATCCAACCCAGGGTCCCTACCGGGACGCCAAGTAATGGCTTGAGCCCTCCGCGTGTAGGGAGCCTCCCTCAGCTTCCTCAGGATGTACGCGATCTGATCCATGGTTCCGCCTTCAACAGGGTAGGTGTGAAGCCTCTCATGATACGTGTAGGAGAGTTTCCCCATCCGCACGTATTCGTCGAGGGTGCCATCGAGGACCTCCTCCGTGTACCTACGGATTCCAGTAACCGCGATGAGGTCTCCTACATGCATCCTCGGCTCGGTGAAAGGCTCCTCTACAGTCATGAGGAGGGTGGCTTCCTTAGCCGCCTCATCGTACTCCGTCGGAACCTCAAGCCCTTTCCCCCAAACCTCGATAACAGCCCTCGCCCAGGTATCCGCCACGGTTTTTCCAAGAATAACGATGAGTGGCGCCCTCATAGGTCCATAACCCCTTTCTTACATAGATCAACCGCGGAGGATTTTACTCTTGTGGAACCTAGATCATGTATCAACGTTCTCATTGAATCAAACCCTCTCAGGGAGAAGGCTTTGATAAGCATCCTAAGACCGCAATGACTACTTCGCCAAGAAAGGAAGCCTTTAACCCCCCTTCAACTTCCAAGATAATATGAGCTTAACGGCTTCCGAAAAACCCTTACCGTTCTTTCCCTCAGTGACGTAGTCGGTTACACGTTTTAGAGTTTCATCAGCGTTGGCTACGGCGATCCCATAACCGACAGCTTCTAGGAGCGGGACATCGGTTTCACTGTCACCTATGGCAACTGCTTCCTCAGCTTCGACATGCATGAGTTCAAGGGCAACCTTCACAGTCCTGCCTTTGTCTATATCTCTTTCGATGATGTGATAGGCGTAACCACTATCCCATAGCTTCACCGAGGGAAACCTTTCTAAAACCTTAACTAATCGACTCTTAACAACGGTTCTCCGTAGAGCGACATCCACGTAGCGGAACGGGTTGGAAGAAGACTCAACGATTCTCCTACCGAAGACCTCCTTCAAAGCATCTAAAGCCATCAAGGCTTCAACCCTATCTCCTAAAATCCTAAGTTCACCATTATACTCAACAACCCCGCCACCCTCACAGATAACCGCTCCGCTGCAGCCTATGTAAGCCCTTAAGGTTCGCATAACGCATAGAGCATTTCCAGACGCCAAGGTTACGGGAATCCCGAATCTTTCAATGAACCTAACCGCCTTAATAGCGGGGCAGGAAAGTCTATAGCGTTTATCTGTGAGCGTCCCATCCACATCTGTTACGAGGGCTTTAACCTTCATACGAATCCCTTATAGGCTAATATGCTTCAACGCATAAATCCATCGTTTCCCCAGGGTTGGAGTTGGATAAAAACCCTGCCTTAAAACCGTTTACAAAAGCTTCCAGTAGAATATTCGAGGTTGGCGAGGACATTTTCTACTCGCTTTATAAGCAGATGTTTGACGTTGCACCCTTACCACCCACACCTTGACAGTCGTTTAAATGACCCCTTCTGTACATATAACAAGGCTTGGGCTGTCTCATGGAAAAAAATAGGAGAGGGGAAGCCTAGGCTCGTTGTGGCGTTGCGACAATTGTTCTGATTCGTCTCTTCGCAAGATAGTACGTTGTGAAGAGCACGGTGGCGATGATGGTGACTGCAATGAGGGGACGTAACGCTAAGAGGTCCTGAGGCAGGATCAGTGAAACGGTGGCTAATGTCGCTACTAAGCCTATGACTGGGTCTTGAGAAACGGAGTTGTTGAAGTGGGGTAGCCCTAGTTGGTGGGCGAAGGCGATGTAGTGTCTCCATGTCCGTTCTCCCTCCATCCCCGGATAGGTTCCTCTCACGCAAACACCTTCAGGTATTGGAACGGGTGTAGGGATGAGGAAGAGGGGGTGAAGGGCTGTTTTAACTACGTTGGTTTGGTTAACACCGTCGACTGTCGCGTTAGGGTTGTATGACACGAAGGCTTTAACCCTATCTGTGGCGTTTTCGGATATAGTGAACGTAGGTGCGCTTACTTCTTCGTCTTCGTCGAAGCCATGGAAAGGTTTAGCTCCTAGCTGTACAACGGGGGTTTCCTTACTGTAATACTGGATAGACGAGATCATGGCCAGCTTCACGTTTGTCCCTGAGACCCAAGTGATGCCGCTTAAATTGAAGTCGTATTTAACCACTGGATTCTCCGGAAGCAGCTGGATGTGGTAGCTGAAGTAGATGTTGACGGTGGTGGGTTGTGCCAGATACCTAAGCCCTAAAAACTCATGCTCAGAGTCATGATGCCATGGTATTGAGGGTACAGATGCTGAGACATTCCATAAATACTCGTAGGTTTCATACGCTGAGCCGTTGGGAAGGGTTACAGTTATGTTCCTAGACGTTAGGGGGCTAACGTCCCAGCGTAATGGACTTCGATTTTCTACTAGATTGAATGCGGGGGCGAGGCAGTAGATTCGGAGAGGTTTATCGATGAGGTCATCCCATTCGATGTCGACGTCATCGATCTCCTCATCAGATTCATGATGACCCCTAGTCCAGAGGTTGAAGAGTCCATCAACGTTCATGTCTTTATATTGGAGCAGGTAAAGGGGCGTGTATGTGATTGAGAAGTCTAAGGTTTCATTAGCAAAGTACTTCGTCATCTGAAGCATCGGTGGGGTGTCGAAGATAAACCTCCCAGTCATTCCTCGTAAGGTCCAGTTTATGCCCCGCTGCCATATGAAGAGATAAACGATTTTCCCTCCATCCGTTGTGTTCACCGTGATCTTGTAGCCTGAAAAGGAGTTTGTTAATACATCGGTGATGACAACTTGTGGCGCTGAAACTGCCGAGGAGGCCTCGGCGAAGGTGAAACGAGTCGCTGACCCTAATAGAGTGAGCGCGACAACAACGGTGGTTATGGCTGTTAATTTCCTCACGTAGTTCTCCTCCTTTCCCCAGATTTTATTAGCTTTTTTCAGGTTTTAAGCGTTTTCTTTCTATTTTTTAGTAAAATAAGTCTTCAAGTTCTTCGAATTCCTGTTCGGAATTCTAGAGCTGGAGGGAAAGGGCAAATCCAACGGCTATGTAAAGGACAATCATAGTTACAAGAGCCGCCTTCTCCATTCGCAGTCCCTTAGCCATCGAGACGGCGGTTGTCAGGAGAAAGAGGGAGTACGCCGCGGAGATGAGCATGAGGAGTCGAGCGGAGAGGAGGCTCAGTGGTATGACATAGGTTCGGCATAGAACCCAGATGGTTGGGAGGGTTAGGGATGGTAGAACCGCGTAGGAGGAACCCACGATGAGACAGCCAGCCCCCGCCAAAGGTCTACGGTAGAGGATGAACGGTAAGAGGTTTCCTAGGATGTTGATCGCAGCCCAGCCAGCTATGAATAGGGCTGCGGTTAGAAGCGGGGGTAGCGTTGGCTTGTCACTGAAAAGAATGATGATGGGCAGAAGTTCTGCGTTGTATGTGATCCAAGACCCATAGATGAGGATGGTTATGGCTGATGGCAGCGAGAGCTTCGGAGAGGCGTAAAGGTAGGAGAAAAGCCCACGTAGAATGAAGACCCTCGACAGGAAGACCATCCAACCGGCTGGCCTCTCAGCATCAACGCCGAGGGAAGCTAGTTTCTCCTCCCCCTCGATGAGAAGCCTGTAGGCAACTTCACCCTCACGTGTGAGGATGTATCTCTTATCCATGTCCTGCGCGACTAAGCCCTCCATGAGGTCTAGGTTGTAATAAAGCGTCCCAACGCTTACGCTAAGCGCTGATTTCAAGTCTGTGAAGCTTACAGCCCTCCTCTCACCTAAGACCTTAAGTAAACGCCTCCTCAAGGGATGACCTAAAACGGTGTAGAAACGTGAGGCCTCACTGTCCAAGGTGGGCATCTCTCCACGAATAACCCACGGAGTCTATTTAAGTGATGTTAGGAAGCCCCTATAACCATCAAACTCAGCCTTACCAAAAGGGTGCAGCGTGCCTAATTGAGGCTGGCTACGCGTTCGATCTGACGTTTGCATAGGAAAACATCGATTGCACCATAACCTGAGAAAATCTCGATCACGAAGGGGATTTTCCTTCCCTTGAACATGTTGAAAAGAGGAGCGAGTTCGAGGTCGCCAAGTCCAACTATGAGGTTCTTGAAGCGTAGGTCCCGTGTGACGTCGTTTATATGGACGATGAAGGTGTGCTCAGCCAGCTTGGAAGCGAACTGAGCAACGTTGAAGTCTTGCGTCGCCGCAGCTGCCACATCAAGGCAGACTCCGAGGTTGGGGGAGCCCACCTGCGCGATGACGCTTAGGATCTGCTCAGGAGTTCTAAGAAGCTTCTTTGATCCCTGCTCACCGTTCTCTAAGGCGAGTTTTACAGCCTTATGTTCCGCGTGGTGGCACAGCCTTGAACAGGCTTCGGTCAACGCAGCGAACGAGACCTTGCCATGGTTGAACACGGAGGGAGTGAAGCTCACAATGTCTGCGCCAAGGTTTGAGGCAAGGTCCACAACCTCCCTAACCCTACGCTCAGTCTTCGCCAAGCTATCAGGACTTTCCATAGCTAGGGCACCCGCCTCGATGCCTACAACCTCCAGGAACTTCCGCGAACGAAACTCTTTGATCGTGGCAACGTCTTCCGGTTCGATGCCCTTCAGCTCAGTGAGTTTCACTATGTCCCTCAACCCGCGGGGTGCATCTGGAACCTTCAAGTACTCAACGTCGATATACCGGAAACCCAGGCTTACGATATCTTTTAACCAAACGGGGAAGGGGTCCTTAGCATTATGGGTTGAGGCGGCTATGATCACCCTGAACAGCCCCTTTTAATGCCATAGAACTACTTGTTTCCACATTTAAAGCTTCCACGTCTGAAAAAGGTTGATACAGCTAAGGAGGGATATATAAATAAATAGTTTTGTCGATGCCTGTAGTTTTTAAAGTTTAGGTATTGGTTTAGAGGTGGTTGAGAATGGTCGTCGTAAGAAGCACGTATTATTTTGAGAAACCCGGCAGCGAGAATACCGATATGCTCCTCGAAGCTGTGAAGGCTAGGGTTAAGGAGCTTAACCTGAGACATATGGTTGTGGCTTCGACGACGGGTATGACAGGGTTTAAGGTTGCTGAGCGATTCAATGACCTGAAGGAAGCCCTCAAACGTTGTTATAGTAACCCATGCAGGTGCCTCAGAGTACAGCAAAGAAGACAGGGAGAAGCTTCAGGCAAGCTGGGTGAAGATGCTTACATGCCCCCATGTGTTCAGCTGGGGCATCGGCGATGCCTTCCGCGGAAAATACCAAGGCTACTCACCAGACCGTGTGGCAGCGGAAGCCCTCAAACGTTTCAGCGAGGGATTGAAGGTCGCGGTTGAGATCATGATGATGGCGACAGATGCTGGGTTAATACCTGAGGGGGAGGATGTCATAGCGGTTGCCGGTACAGGAAGAGGCGCGGATACAGCTATCATCCTCAGGTCAGCGTATACAAGGAACTTCCTGACCTTGAAGATCAGGGAGATCGTTGCCATGCCTCGATAGATCCCTCCCGTTAACCCACTGTTTTCACCATTGTAAAGCCTTACCCGCCAACCTAACAAAGCTTTTAAACAATGCATGGTTTAGCTATCTCCGGGATTGAGCGTCTTGACCACGGTTACGGAGGAGAGAACTTCCCAGATATCGGGGTTCTACAAGCTAACACCATTGGAGAGAGCGGGAGTTGTGAAAGCCTTCTCAGCCTTAACTGACGACGAGGTTAGAATGTTACAGACAACGGGCGCCCTTGAACTCGACCTAGCTAATCGTATGATCGAGAACGTCGTCGGAGCTATGCCGGTTCCCTTAGGCATCGCCGTGAACTTCCTCGTAAACGGGAAGGACTACCTTATACCTATGGCTATCGAGGAGCCCTCTGTCGTCGCGGCGGCTAGCAACGCGGCGAAGATGGCGAGGGATAAAGGCGGCTTCACAGCCTTCTGCACGGAGCCCATCATGATCGGTCAGGTTCAAGTCTTAGATGTAGTAGACCCCTATGGGGCGAAGATGCGGATCCTGTCGTCTAGAGAAGAGATCCTTAAGAAAGCAAATGAACAGGACCCAGTCCTCCTGTCTGTAGGCGGGGGAGCTAAGGACATTCAAGTGAAGGTTTTAGACTCCCCAATCGGGCCTATGGTCATAACAGAACTCCTCGTCGACGTTAGAGACGCTATGGGAGCCAACGCCGTGAACACCATGGCTGAAGCCGTCTCCCCGCTTATCGAAGCCATCACAGGCGGTAAGGTATATCTAAGGATCATATCGAACCTTGCCACGAAGAGGCTGGCGCGGGCTAAAGCCGTTTTCTCTAAGGAAGCCTTAGGCGGAGAGGATGTTGTTGACGCGATTACATACGCCTACGCCTTCGCAGCCACTGACCCATACCGCTGCGCAACACACAACAAAGGCATCATGAACGGTGTAATCGCAGTCGCCTTGGCTACGGGCAACGATACAAGGGCTTTAGAAGCTGGAGCCCACGCCTACGCAGCGCATGCAGGATGCTACAACCCCCTTACAACTTGGGAGAAGAACGTTGACAGTGACCTCGTTGGAACCATCGAGATGCCCATGGCTGTTGGAACTATAGGCGGAGCGACAAAGGTACACCCCATAGCGAAGATCTGTTTAAAGATCTTAGGAGTTAAATCGGCATCCGAGCTCGGTGAAGTCATGGCATCAGTAGGTTTAGCCCAGAACCTCGCAGCCTTAAAAGCCCTCTCAACCTTAGGCATCCAGAGAGGGCATATGAAGCTCCACGCTAGAAACGTAGCAGTTATGGCTGGGGCTACAGGCGACCTTATAGACAAGGTGGCGGCTAAAATGGCTGAGGAAGGAAGGGTTAGACTGGACAGGGCTCGTGAAATACTGGAACAGTTCAAGAAAGAAGGTTAAAGTACAACAACCTCATCTTCCCAAAAATGACACTTAAAAATCCATATAAGCTTGCAACGTATTTTTCCCTCATCTTCCTATTGGAGAGATGGAGTTAAACGTTGGAAAAAAAGTTTATAAACGTGTTGGTTAAAAACGATGAGAAATTCGTGGACACGGATAATTCTATAGAATAGTTAAGCTTATACGTCTTCCTAAGGCTTTGGTGAATGATGTGGTTGAGTGTTGAGTAAGCTTAACATAGCTCTTGTTGGCTGCGGAGGTATGATGGGGGCGCATGTGATCGGGTATAGAGACCTCCACCTCAAGGGTTTAACGGTTTTCGATGTGAAGGCCACATGCGATTCCCTGGAAAGCGCAGCCGTTGGGAAAGCTGAGGCGTTGGCAGCCTTTCAAGGTTTTAGACCCCGCGTATACACGAACCTCTACGACATGCTCAAGAATGAAAGCCTTGACGCCGTTGACATAGCCCTTCCCCATAACATGCATCATACAGTAGCGGTTCGATGTCTAGAAGAGGGGTTAAACGTTATCGTTGAGAAGCCCCTCTCCATAACTATGAGGACGGCTAAGCTTACTATAGAGAAGGCTGAAAAGCACGGTAAGGTACTCGCTGTAGCTGAGAACTACAGGCGTACAACCGAGAATAGGGCTGCCTGGTGGGTCTTAAAGCAGGGTCTCTTAGGTGACCCTAGGATGATAGTGTGGGCAGCAGCTGGCTGGGGTCCTAAGCCATGGGGTTGGAGGGAGGACAAGTATGTGGCTGGTGGAAGCTGGGTTTTCGACGGTGGAGTTCATCTCTCAGACCTTGACAGGTATCAGTTGGGGAGGGAAGCGGTGGAAGTATACGCTGTTCAGGACACTTTTGACCCTGTTAAAGAAGGTGTTACCGTGACTGTTGACGACGTGACTATGGCTATAATAAGGTATGAGGGGAGAGTATACGCGCAGTGGTTGTGGTCGAGGGCAGCTCCAGGTAAACCGAACAACATAAGGATAGTGTATGGTTCCAAGGGCTCGTTAGACGGTGAAGGATTAAACGTTCAGAAGGAGGAGAGCATTGAATCCTACCGTATGAACACTCTCGTCGCTAAGATGATGGAAGACCTTAGCACTGAGGAAAAGGGGAGATGGTTTCCAGGGGATGTTAAAGATTCGGTTGCCACAGAGCTCTACGACTTCTACGACTCCGTCGTCAACAGGCGTAAACCCGAGGTTGATGGATGGGAGGGCTACAAGGACATGGCTATACCATTAGGATTCTATGAGTCAAAAGTCCTTGGTAGGAACGTGAACGTAAGAGATGTTGAGGAGCTTAGGGTCGAGGAATATCAAAAGGAGATCAATGAAAAACTCAATGTAATATGAAAAAACACGTCTACTAAAGTCAGGTATTCAAGCTGATCCTACATCAACTCATACATCTAAAGTCTCAGACCTATGCTACCTAATTAAACTTTGACGCTTCAAGCTCTGAGCGATTGATTAAGGCCAATTTACTCTTAAACTCGTAAAATTTATTCTTCTTAAATGCGGGTGGGACGAGCATGTTTATCTTAGGTTAAAACTTATTGGTTTAGAGAAAGTTTTAAAAATATTTATTAAGATCGAATTCAAAGCTATCGTCGGGTTTCCTAGTAGATCACCTTATACAAAATTGAGCGCAGATGTAAAAAAGCTTATTCTATCCAAGGGTAAAGTAGGTTCATGGAGGGCAGGGAAAAATGTCTGAGAAAGTGTTGGAGTTTGAAAGGCTTATAAAAGCTGAAGTCATCCAGAGACGGGAAGAAGGTTGCGATGTAAGGGAGATTGAGGGTAAGCTATTAAGTTTACGGGAAAAAGACTGCAGGGACTTCGACAGCCTCTACGATGAGTTACAAAAACTAGACCCAGTCCAAGATTTCCCGTTTAAAGAGCCCTTAACCTTCATGGAGATAAAGGCCAGTAAACCCAGAGGCTCCCGTAGCTTAGGTGTTACCTTTACTGAGGAAGAGCTGCTTGACAGGATACACGGGGCTTGGCTTGGACGCTGTGCAGGCTGCCTCCTAGGTAAACCCGTGGAGGGATGGTCGAGGGAAAGGATCGAAGCCTACCTAGGGCTTGCTGACGCCTACCCACTAAGCAACTACTTCCCAGTAATCAAGCCCATACCTGAGGGTTACCCGGCAAGTCTTATGGAGGATAAGTGTACGTTGGGAAACATCGAGTACATGGTCCGCGACGATGACATAGATTACACAGTCATGGGTTTACACATCCTCGAAAGTCGTGGACTCACCTTTACAACCGAGGATGTGGGGTTCGAGTGGTTAACTCATATCCCGTATCTCTGCGTCTACACAGCTGAAAGTATGGCTTACAGAAACCTTGTTCTTGGCTTACAGCCCCCAGCCACAGCGACTTATAGGAACCCGTACCGAGAGTGGATAGGCGCCCAGATCCGCGCCGACATGTGGGGTTACGTGACACCAGGTATGCCTGAGCTCGGAGCGGAGTTCGCCTACCGAGACGCTTCCCTGTCCCATGTGAAGAACGGTGTGTATGGCGCCATGTTTGTGAGCGCCATGCTCTCCGCAGCCTTCGCCGTCGAAGACTTAGAAGAAGTTGTTAGAATAGGTTTATCCGAGATCCCTAAGGGCTCAAGGTTATCCGAAGCCATAAGGGACACGATGGATTGGAGTCGAAGCTTCAGTGATTGGCGTCAGACATGGGTTAAGGTTATGGGGAAATATGGGCGTTACCACCCAGTGCACACAATCAACAACGTTGCTATGGTAGTGATAGGGCTCTTATACGGTGGCGGAGACTTTGAGAAAAGCATCGCGACGAGTGTTATGTGCGGCTTGGACACAGACTGCAATGGTGCAACGACGGGCTCAATCTTAGGCATGCTCCTCGGAGCCAAGAAGCTTCCAAGGAAGTGGACATCTCCATTAAACGACAGGGTTCTAAGCTATGTCTCAGGCTTCGACGACAGCCGTATATCAACCCTCGCAGAGCGCACAGTTACGGTAGCTAAAGCGAACTCTTTAAGCGAGTTGGGCTAAGCAGGGAAAGCACGTTGTAGCAGATACCAATCTAGTAATAAGTCAACTTATAAAAGGTAATAAAGGGTCTACATGTGAGTTAATCCAAATAAAAAAATGGGGGGACTAGACCTTGGTTGGGTCTAGCCTACGGTTTGGAAGCGTGGCTCAAGCTTCTTCAGGGTTTCAACGATGCCTGTGTACTCCAGCTCCTCGGGGCCGAGGATAGCTGGGGATATGGGGCCGTTTCTCCGGATGTATTCAGCCATCTGTAGTGCCGTTCTCCGTGAATGGTCGAATGCGGTGTCTTCGAAGAGGTCCGCAGGCTCACCTAGATGCCCGTAGCTGAGTTGGAAGCCTAGGGCTACCACCCTCGGTGGTCCGTCGAAGTAGGTGCATCGGCTGTCTTTGAGGCCTACAGGCATGAGGGGTCCGTGATGCGAGCCTTTGATGAAGGCGGAGTTACGCGGCTCCAGCCTTACTCATCCAGCCCGCGACGAAGTGTGGTGTGAAGAAGGGTGCCAGAGCCTCACCACTGGCCCAGGATGTTACATCCCGTACAGCCGGGAGGCCGTGCTGACACCTTACGATGCACACCGGGTCGTCTTTTCCAACGTATCTGCCAGCGATTAGAGATAGCCTCGTTGTGCTCGCCGTGGCGGCTAAGAGTTTATCGGAGGATCTGTAAACCCTTTCCACGATGTACCGCCCCGTCGTCCCTATGAGGGCGAGGAGGTCGTAGATCTCCGCTGGGCATGCGAGGTCTACAACTTTACCCTTAACGACGTCCATAACGCGGAACGTGAAGCCCCCATGTAAAGCAGGGTCGATGACGAGGCCTGCTGTGTTCCAAGCGTCTGCGAATATCTTGTAGAGCACATAGTTCCAGGCTCCGGGCTCTGTTTTATCAGCGGCGAAGATTATGATTGGTTCGCTTCTACGCTCCTCGATCTCCATCTCAGCCACTCCAGGTCCCATACCCTTCACGTTGCCTGAGAAGGCTTCCGATAAGAGGTCCTGCCCAGCGGCGTAGAGCTTCAGCGGTTTCGAAACCTTCTCCGTGACGTCTTTAAAGATTCCCCAGGCTAATCCATGGATTTCAGGGTTGTTCTCACCCTTACGGTGAGTTAATAGGAGTTCAAGGTCGTCGCCTGCGTTGAAGACATAGTAGTCGATGATAAGACCCTCAGCCTTAGCCTTTGCCAGGTGTTCCCTTGCTAAATCCATCTGCTTCGGATGGACGATGTGATGTCCCGCTAGTGAACCGACATCTGCCTTTATCAGCGAAACTGTTGTCTTGACCTTTTCCGACATTTTCCCACCTCTTTTTTATTTAGCTAACGAGGGGATTAACCCTCTTAAAGCTTTCCATAAAACCCCTTTTGGAAACGGATAGGATCTGAGAGGGAACAAGAAGACTTCCTACTATATCGAGGGGGGTGTTTTATGCTTGGAATAGGCGGTTTTATGAATTTGAACCTTGTATGTTCTAAAACGTAGATTTATCAATTACACAGCCTTCTAATATACCGGTCGGCTTTGAAGCGGTCGCATCATCTACTCCCCCTCGTCTTATTGTCACTGTTTCTTCTATACTCAGCTCCAGCAGGATGGGCGGATAGGGGTTCAATGTCCCTAACGCCTAACGTTTCGGTTTATGAACCAGGGCAGAAGGCAGTGATAGCGTGGAATGGGGCTGAGGAAATTTTAATCCTCTCCACAGATGTGACGGCGACTGAGAAGACATTAGCTCTGGAGGTTATGCCTCTGCCCTCCAACCCTAAGGCGATAGAGCCGGTGAGCTTCCAATCGTTCACCGTGCTTCAAGAACTGATATGGAGATACGCCCCTAAAAATTACAGAGACTTGGGCGGAAAGGGTGTGGAGATAACATTCCATAAAAAGATTGGTGCTCATGATGTAACGGTCATCCGTGCTAGCAACGCTTCAGAACTCATCTACTGGGTTGAAGACTTCTTGATAGAGAGCGGAGTACGACAAAAATTTTCATTGTACAGCTTTACGTCTGTCATCGAGGACTACATGGCTAGAGGTTTCCGTTACTTCGTCCTCGACTTGATCACGGTTACACCGGAGCCGAACAGTGTCAACCCTATTCTATATAGGTTTGAAACAGGCTTCCTATACTATCCATTGAAGATCTCATCTCCAGTACCCGGAGACACCAAAATAATCGTTTTCATGCTTACAGATGGGAAGATCGAAAGCCCACCCTACTACTCCATCTATCATCCACTTAGACAGGTTAGTTACAGCAGTTCTAATAAATTGGAACCAATCCAGTTAAACCTTACGAAGGCTGAACTCAGCTTCATCGACCTTAGAATAGGTGAAATGTTCAAGGACAATGCTTGGCTAACAGTATTGGAATACGAAGGCTCCATGGATGGGTTAACGAGAGACCTCATAATCATGAAGATGAACGTTGTAGACCTAAACAACACTTACACTATGCTGCTGGGCGGAGCAATAGGTGCGTTCGGTACTTTGACCTGTGTGGCTACAGTGTTACTCATAATAAGAACCTTGCGGTCGAAGAGGATGTTTAAACCTATGAAGGGATAATCTTCAAAACATTATTGACTTGTGAAGCAGTAGTTTCGTTAATGTTGAGTCTACTACCCCTGTTGCACTTCCTTAACTTCTCGTTGCGCTAGGCTCCTCTCTATTAATAAGTCTATTTCTAGGCTTTTCTCAGCTTCCGTTATTTCCTTGAAGCTTGCATGTGTTCTCGGACTCCTTGGGAAAGCGGAACAGCCTTTAGCTGGGCTTATTGAAATAGTGAAGGTTCCTATCTTCCTAGCCATGTCTTCTACTTCGGTTTTATCCATGCCTAGCAGAGGTCTTAAGACAGGGAGCCGCGTTTTCAGCGCTGAGCATAGGACGTGGAGGTTCCTAGATGTTTGGCTTGCATGCTCCCCCATAATCTCACCTGTAACGATGCCCTCACAATCTTCATCAACAGCGATAAGCTCAGCCATTCTGTACATTAACCGTTTACAGAGAAGGCAGGTAAGGTTTCGAGGACATTTCCCCACCACTGCGCCAAGGTTTTCACCATGGGGTACTAAATAGAGGCATGCCCTATGGTTAGGTAAGTAGTCGCAAAGCTTCAGAACCGCGTCTAAAGCCCGCTTTCTCGCTGCTTCATCGGTGTACGGGTGATTGTCGAAGTAGATGAACACAGGTATGAAACCTTTTCTTATCATCAGCCACGCCGCGACGGGAGAGTCGATCCCGCCTGAGACGAGGCATACGACCTTCTCCCCTGAAGCTAACCCCTTCACAAACACTCAACCCCAACGGTTTGTATGGAATCATCACACCATTGATACGCCTTTACACAACCATCCACGGTGGACATGATCAACCATACGATGGGATTAAACACCATGTACTTAAGGTCGATGTTTGAAGGTGATGCGGGGGCGGGATGGGAGTGGAAGACACCGACAAACGCCTTCCCTTCCCTCTCAGCTCGGTTAAGGATATTGTATAAGGTTTCAGGATCTACAGTAAATCGAAGTGGCGAGTCGTCCATGTTCTCTGTTATACGGATATCTGTTACTTCGACTGTAACGCCTTTAACTCTCCCAAGTAGGAGGGCGCAGGCTTCCATAGGCCTAGACTCTTCAGCTACCCTCCTTAAGGTTTCTAGATGCTCTATATCTAAACGCATCATTTTTATCTTCTGGAGCATACGGTGTCTAACTTATATCCCTCGCATGTCACATGGTATAAACCTTTAAAGGTGTCTCAATCAGCGTAGAGGATTTACGTAAATCAAATTTTTATGGGCACTTAGAAACGCACAGGGGGATTGCATCAAGTCACTTAATCCCAACATTGACTGTGCCTTAAAAAGCTTTGACGTACGTAAGTGCCGGTGTATACGCTTATCTCTCAAGTATGAAGAGCTTTATTGGTACAGGAACCTCCTTGACCTCTTGGATCAACATCTCCATCCTCTCCCCCACAGCTAGGGCGGGTCCCTCCTCAAGGATTTCCTTAGCCCTAGATAGTTTATCCATTCTCTCAGCGTATACTGTGAGAAGCTTTTCCTTCTCCTTCACCCTGTCACTGAGTTTCCTATGAAGCATAACCCCTGCTCCCCTGTCCTTAGGGGCTCCAGCCGCCCTAGCAGCTTCAACAAGTCTTGCGTTGTCAACCCAGAGAACCCGTCCTGCATGTTGGGAGTGGACTTCAAGCGTACGTGAACCCACCTTAATGTCCCCAGGTCTAATCTCTGGGTCTCCTCCCTGTTCACCGATGATCTCTCTCAATTTTTTCTCAGCCTTACCTGACCTCAGCACATCCAAAGCTATTTGCTGTCCATCCTGTATTCCAGTCATCTCGAGGAGTATACCTGCGATGTG
>Ga0129298_10000282_pt1 | contig 19435 bp, 16 predicted proteins | sample I19B2metaG_FD_94707 | JGI IMG/M metagenome (GOLD analysis project Ga0129298, IMG submission 94707) | Lake sediment bacterial and archeal communities from Gulf of Boni, Indonesia to study Microbial Dark Matter (Phase II) - ​I19B2 metaG | ecosystem: Environmental > Aquatic > Freshwater > Lake >... | reverse complement strand
GTTATATTAAGATATAAGATAGAAAAAAGACTACTTATGGATTTCTCAGTAATACTAAATAGTATTGTTATTTTTTTACAGGATAATCCACTTATTACCCTTGCTATGACTGTCGTGCTTATTATTTTACTTTACCGAAAACCTAAAATATTCTTTACTATCTTTTTTATCACCCTACTTTTAGGTGTAGTACTTTATGTGATTTCAATTGTGTCTTCCACTGGGGTATCTCAGAAACAGGAATTGATTCATAAATCAATAAAAGATTTACCTAAAGAGTAAATCCACTAATGAAGGATATAATCTCTACATTAATTTACATCTGTAATATTGTATTTTGAGGCAATATTTTAAAATCACAACTACAGGAAGAAGTCATTATTTCTTTCATCCGCCGACATTACTCTTGTGTTTTTAAACCTAAGCAAAAAAGTTTAGACTGGTTTTACAATACCACCTAAAATAGAGAACAGTAACACAAGGATTAATATCTGAATGATCCAGCCGATCACACAAACTCCTATAGCACGCAATGTGCTTGTATAATCAAGAGCTTGTCTGACTGCGATTATCATTGCCACCAGCATCCATATTGAAGCTCCTATAAAAACCACCTCTACCAGCCCTGGGATGATACCTACTACTCTGATCAAGCCAGGGGAACTCGAAAAGCCGATAGTACGTAATAACTCACCAGGATTTGTTTTGGTCTGCGGTTCTGGAAGAATTTTTGTGCCAATAAAGTAAGTGAGGTAGGCCCAAACATACCATCCGACAAGGGCGCCAATTGTCCCTATCAAAATACCGCCAAGCCCTCCTCTTGTAATGCTTCCTATCCCTGCTGCTATGCTTGAGAGTACAACAACCCCCATGGCTTGACCCGTCGCTCCTGTGTCAGCCTCAACCTCTTCATATAGATGAACATCTAATTTAGAAGCTCTAATAATACGGCCCAACAAATTAGACATTTTCTCTTCCTTAAATTTATTCATCAACTATAGATTACCAGTTATAATCTACACCAGTATAGCAGTTTTTAAATATGCGTGTTTCAGGAAGGATTATTGCCTCCTATCTGGTGTAACGGCACTGTGCATCTTTTACCTTGAAGGTAACACACCATAGCGGGTTTCAATTCATTTGAGGATAGGAAGTGGTATAGGTGTAAATGAAACGATAAAAATAATCACTATTATACCTATAAGAATCAACATGTATCTTTCAAGTGGTTGTTTATATTGTTCAGATGGGTATTGTCGTCTAAACCTGATAGTACTAATTGCTCCCACAATTGCTACCCATATCCATGTCGTCCAATCAAACCAAAAAAATCCCAACATCAAGATTGCCCCTATTGATATAAAACTAACCCATAGCGCAACTCGATACCCCCACAGAGCATAAGTAAGCCTCCCACCATCAAACCTGCCGATTGGGAGAAGATGACAGAAATTATAAAAGAGCCCGAGCGAGCCAGCATACGCTACAGGATGTAACATCACATCTTTTGTAGCTGGTAGGTTACCAAGAATCGCGAACGACGTAATACGCATAATAATCGAACCCCCCATTTTCACAGAACTGTCTACCGATGCAATGTCCACAACCTTTGAAAAAAAAAGTCCTATAATCAAAACTATCCATGCAGCAAAGAATCCACAGATAGGTCCCGCAGCAAAGATTTTAATAAGTACTTTTCTATCTGATATTGGCCATTGTATTTTCGTATAAGCTCCCATAGTTCCAACAAAACCAAGAGCTGGAATGAAATAAGGAGTATATACCTTCACCTTGTGCAAACGAGCCTGGATATAATGTCCCAAGGTGTGCGCTCCTAAAATGATGAGAGCGCTTAATGCGTATGGAATACCTTTCCAAACAGAGGTTAAAGTTAAATATTCACTTCCAGATACAAGAACTCCGCTCATCGTCGTAGTGCATAAAGTTAAAATTAGCAATACAGCTGGTGAGATCAAATTTAGCAAAAGATAGCCAGTTTGTGAATTTGACGACCCCTTATTTTGGCAACGATTTCGCTCTAACACCTTGCACTCAAAACCCTCATCAATTTGAGTACAAATATACACTTTAAAGAAGGGTCTGTAAACTATTTGCTACAGGAAGAAGGCATTAAGTCATTTTTATTTTTTCACTCAAGCTAATTTCGTATATACTTTAAGCGTAAGCGAGCCGGGTCCGTGTAGCTGACCGAAGGGAGACGATATGAGACGAATTGTTGTCTTAGTCTTAATGGCAGTTGTGCTTGTCACATGTTCAGGCTTTTCAAGCTGTCACTTGTGGTTGGATGAGGATGAAGAGGAAGAGCATGAACACGAGCATCATGAGCACGGGGGGGCCAAACACGAAGAGCGGCGGTAACGGAGGTACTAATAATATTAATATGTTTTATGAGGCGGCGTTCGGCATAAAATAAGATTTTTGTCAACTTCTCATTGTTCACTTCTGTAATCAACATAATTATGTCATGCCCGGGATGTACGTTGTTCAGGAAGAAGGTTTGCCTTCCGTGCCACTAATTCAGCACCGTGTCTCTTTTACCCCGAGCGAAACACTCTATTTTCTCAACAGCACCTACAAGCAAAAAGTTTTTGTAAAGCTGAAAAATTAATAATTATGGAGTGAAATATTAACGCCCAAGGTCACTGGTAGAGCGAAGCGGAGTCCAGTGGAGTGATTCGTTTGTCGAGGGCCAACTTTATTCCCCACCCCGGGGCCAGTTTTATTCCCCACTTTTTCTGTGATCAATTTTAAAACTCATCCGGTAGATTTGTCCATCTCCATCTTTCCCTAATAATATCACCTCCTTCTTTTTTCGCTGAGAAATAGGAGAAATTATCCCATACCAAACATCGTCTTTGCATCTGATAATCAATTGTAAGGCATCTGGTTAAGTCACTTTTTCTCATTTCCCTCTATTTCTGTAAGATTCTCCGGTCATAATGATCTGATGGGCGTTATGTGCGATCCGGTCCAGCGCAGAGTTTGCGATGATAGGGTCGGGGAACAGTCCCTGCCAGTCCTCAATGCTTCTGTTACTGGTAAAGATAATAGATTTCTTCATATACCGTTCATTGATCACGTCGTAGAAGTCATCTGATTGCAGAGGGCTCAGAGGCTTCAGTCCGAAGTCATCGATGATGAGAAGATCCATGGCGGTATACCGTTTGATTCTCGTTTCCCAGCTATTTTCTGCCCTCCGCCGTTGAGATACCGGAACATCTTTGCCGCCTTGGTATAGAAGACGTCATATCCCATCCTGCAAGCAATATGTCCCAATGCTTGGGCAATATGGCTTTTGCCAACACCAACCGGTCCCAGAAGAAAGATGTTCTCTTTGTTTTCGATGCAGGCACAGTTGGCCAACTGTTTGCTCTTCTTCACCGGTATCTGCGGGTTGAAGGAGAAATCAAAACCCTCAAGAGTCTTTTCCTCTTCAAACCCTGCCTTCTTCAGCCTCTTCAGAAGTCTGCCTGATTGTCTCCGTTCGTATTCATCTTCGAGGAGTGTCATCAAAAAGTCCTGATACCCGCTGTTACTTTCTTCTGCCTGTTTTATCCGTATCGGCAACGTCTGAAGCATCCCGGTTAACCGTAACTGTTTTAGTTTTTGTTCAAGCTGTCCGTCTATTTTCATAGTGTATTCTCCTTTGTGTGAGCAAAGTACTCGGGAGGCCGGATGAAGGAGAGACCTCCGGTATTGCCTTTTAGCTGTTCTGTCATTTCCTCAGAAAGAGGCAAATGATAAAGCTGTTTGGCAAGGATTCGTTTCATGGTGCTTATCCGGTAGTCTTCATAGAAGATGCAGCGTTTACAGGTAAGATTCACGGCCTCGGCACCATACTTCTCAGAAAGCCTGAAGATGGCCTGCACTTTCCTGAGGTTCCGGTATGCATGTTCTGTCATTATCCTTATGACTACCTGGCAGACGTATTCGCCATACCTTAATGCTTCATGCTGATAGTATTCGGTGGTCTTCAGCAAATATCTGGATTTATGAGGCGGATAATCCGTTTCATCTGTTCTCCATATGCCTTCTCCGTATGAGCGCGCATGAGTCTTTACTAATTCTCCTTCAGAGAAGATATGCACTATAGTTAATCCTCCCCTGACCCACACCTTTTTGCCGACATATCGTGTTGGCACCGAGTAGTAGTTTTTATCAAATACAATGTGGTGATCAGGATGAACCTTTGCCTCTTTCCACAGCGGCATATCGAATTGCTCCTCAGAGAGGCGCTTCATCAATGGCTTCTCCTCTTGGTGAAACACCTCAAATGGCTTTCTCCTTGTCGTGCCGTGCACCTGAATCCCGTAATCATGAAGGCACCACTGTCGGACCTTCTCATTGGCTTCCCTGATATCTCTGAGATCATAGGAGGACAAAAACTGCTGCCTTACGACAGGGATCTTCCTCTCTACCTTACCCTTATGCTCTCCCTGGGCAATCTTTGCAGGGTCAATGATAAACCCGTAGTGCTTTGCGCACTCTGCATATGCCCGGTTGAAGATAGGGTCATACGTGTTGGGCCGAAGTATCCCGGATTTCAAGTTATCCAGCACGATCCTTCCCGGAACACCTCCAAAGAACTCGAATGCGTGCATATGGCATTTCACCCATGTTACCTGCCCCTGATCAAAGACAAACTCAACATAAGGAAGACGGCTGTACGACAAGGTCAGGATAAAGGCATGTGCTCTCCTCATCCTCCCTGTTTCAAACACTTCTGTTAGGGTTTTGAAAAGTATGAAAAGAAACCCGATATCCGCTTCAGTCATCTCAATGCCATCCTCTTCTGTAGATCCTTCTACAAGGGCATCATGAACATACTTCATTACGTACGGCTGGTTGGAAAACTGGACTCTGGCAATTCTATCGACAATTTTTTCATCGGCTCCCTCTAAGTTTTTCAAAAAGCGCGCGTTGTCTTTATAACAATCTATGATCTCTTTGGATGAGATTCTTGGGATCTTACTGTGTGATTTTGAAACATCTGATAAACAACAAAAGAGATATAGATAGATAGCTCCCTCGCTTCCTGGTGGAGATCTTCAGTGAATGACATCAAGAAAGCCAGCACACCCTGCTGGTTTTTGCTCATCTTGAGCATCTCTTTATTTGCTTTGTCAGGACTGAAGCCAGCAACTTCTTGCCAGGTCTTTTCTACGATATTTTCTGATAAGGGTTCCAAGCTACAAATCTTCTCCTTTCAAAGTATCACTTTGATGGGATAAGATTGAAAGATTATTGTAGGAGGAAGAAATTATTGAAATTCTCGGGCACTGTTTGTCAAAGAATATCTTGATCTTTGCAAATCACGCAACTACCACTTTATTAATGCCGAGGCCCATGTAAGGCCTCCTCCAAAGGCCTCGAGAAGAATGTAATCTCCGTCTTTTATCTTTCCCGTTGTGACAGCCTCATCGAAGGCTATAGGGATAGAAGCAGCCGAGGTATTTCCGTATCTGTCGATATTTACTAAGACTTTATCCATCGGGAGGCCAAGCCTATCGGCTGTTGCTTGAATTATTCTCAAGTTTGCCTGATGAGGTATGAGAAGTGAAAGCTGTGAGGACTTTAGCTTGTTCTCTTCAAGGATTTTAACAACAAGGTCTTCCAATGTCCTGACAGCAAACTTAAATGTTTCATTACCCTTCATCTTGATATAATGGAGCCCTTTATCGACGGATTCCCTTGAAGCAGGGAGTCTCGAACCGCCACCGGGCATATGGAGGAGATCCCACATATTTCCATCTGAGTTGATAGACATTGAGATGATACCCCTGTTTTCTTTGGTAGGCTCAACAATCGCTGCACCAGCACCATCACCAAAGAGGACACAGGTGGTTCTATCATTCCAGTCGGTAATCTTTGAGAGTACCTCTGTTCCAACGACAAGGATCCTTTTATGCATTCCTGATCGTATGAAACCATCTGCAATATAGAGTCCATAAAGGAAACCTGAGCAGGCTGCATTGATATCGAAGGCTGCTGCTTTTTTAGAACCGAGTTTGTCCTGAAGAATGCAGGCTGTGGATGGGAAAGGCATGTCACCTGTTACTGTTGCTGCAATGATGAGATCAATATCTTTTGCCTTCAAGGCGGCCCTCTCAAGGGCTACTTTCGATGCTTCATGTGCAAGGTCTGATGCTGCCTGATTTTCAGAGGCTATTCTCCGCTCCTTTATCCCTGTCCTCTCAATAATCCATTCATCCGAGGTATCAACCATCTTCTCAAGATCATGATTTGTGAGGACCTTTTCTGGCAGAAATGAACCTGTCGAGATAATCCTACTTCTGATCACCCTCGGTCACCATGCCTTTCTCTATTTCAGATGCAATGACTTCATGCACCTTTTTCGCCGAGAAGTCTGCTGCGACCCTCAGGGCATTCTTTATAGCCTTTGCCGTTGATCTTCCATGGCTTATGATACATGTGCCATTGATACCGAGAAGAGGCGCTCCTCCATATTCGTCATAATCTGTCTTTTTCTTGAAACTGATTAATGCAGACTTCATCAGAAGGTATCCAATCCTTCCCACGGATTGTTCAGCAATCTCTCTCTTGAGTATCTTTACGATCGCATCTGCAAGACCTTCACTCGTCTTCAAAACAACATTTCCTGTAAACCCGTCACAAACAACGACATCAGCAATCCCTGTGAAGATATCCTTGCCATCGATATTGCCTGTAAAGTTTATATCAGCCTTTTTCAGGAGTTTGAACGCCTCCTTGGTAAGTTCGTTCCCCTTTGTATCCTCTTCCCCGATGCTGAGAAGGGCAACTTTGGGTTCTGCCCTTTCGAAGATCGTTCTGCAATAGGCGCTACCCATCAGTCCAAACTGGAAAAGATTTTCGGGCTTGCAATGAAGATTTGCACCAGCATCGATGAGAACAAAGGGAGCTTTCAGAGTGGGCATAATGGTTGCAATGGCAGGTCTATCAACACCCGGAGAGGTACGGAGGAGTAGAAGCGCTGTTGCCATGACGACACCTGAGTGTCCGGCACTCACAAAGCCATCAGCCTCACCATTTTTCACCAGTTCGATGGCTCTGCTTATGGATGAATCCCTCTTTTTTCTGATTGCAACAGCAGGAGACTCATCCATCCCCACAACTTGGGACGCATGCTTTATGGATATCCTGTTCGGAAGATATTTTTTGCTATCAAGCTCTCTTTTTATAGAAGACTCATCACCAACGAGGATAATATCTATGCCTTCAATATCATTTACGGTCTCGATAGCGCCCTCAATATTGACAGCAGGGGCATAATCGCCTCCCATCGCATCAAGGGCAATTCTCATGCTTCTTTTTCAACTACTTCGAGAATCTTGCGACCATTATATGAACCGCAATGAAGGCATACCCTGAATGGTTGCTTCAGTTCGTTGCAATCAGGGCAGAGGCTTAGATTAGGTACCTGGCCTTTCCAGTTAGCCCTCCGCTTATCTCTCCTCGATCTTGTATGCCTGTGTTTCGGGTTTGCCAATTTCTACTCCTTTCATCAGAATATTTTTTAAAAAACTCCTGAGCCTTTGGCTCACAAAGGGACATGGAAAATGTCCAAACATTTACATATACTAAACCAGCTGTCATTCCCGTTTGTCGGGAATCTTTCTTCAGAAGGATTCTGGACAAGCCAGAATGACATTTTCGAGACAAACTATTTAATTATTTTAACAGCTTCTTTAATGTCTCAAGTCTTGGATCTATTTCTTTTGTACTGCAACTACAAGTTGCTACATTAAGGTCTGCCCCACACTGCAGACATATCCCATTGCAGAGATCATTACACAGAGGCTTCATGGGAAGATTGAGCATTATCTGCTCCTTTATGAGGTCAAGCAGATCCAGCTCATCTTGTGAATAGAAACCCATGTCAAGTTCATCGACCTTGAGCTCATGTTTATCGTCCTCTTTGAGATGCTCGAGAGGATGATATATAGCTTCAAATGGGATCGTGAGTTGAGCCCTGAAATCCTTCAGGCATCGGCTACAGTGTAATTCTACATCAGCTTCTATGTTACCACTTACCACAACCACAGCGCCAACCTTTGTTACCCTTAGATGCCCCTGGACAGGTGAAAGGCTGTCATCAAATTGAACTGTCTCCTGGAGATCTAAATCTAACCCCTCATCAGGGATCTCTGAAATGATTATCTTCACCCAAAAATTATACAAAAAATAATAGAATCATTACAACAATATGTCGAGGAAAGCGAAGTGTCAAATTACAGGAAATTTATTTTGTTTCCAGAAATATTCTGAGACATTTTGGCAGATAAAAGAGTTTTTTATGTGTTTCCTGATCATAGTAAGAAAGGTTATTGAGCCTCCTCTTTTTTGACCTTTTGTCCAAAGTTGCAGCAGACAACTTCACTGGACTATATTTTCGTGAGCCAATAGTGAATGCCCAAAGAGAGCTGAAACTCGGGATATAATCATAATAGAAATCTGCCACAGGAAAAATGTCAGAAAGTATTTTAAAAATCCTGATACAGGTAGTATTATATGAGGCATAAAATACTGCTGTTGCATGAGTCACGAATATCCCGTCAGGCTTCAAAATTCTTTTTATAGAGGCATAGAACTCCTTCGTGTAGAGCATCTGAGCAAGGCCTTCTTCAACAGGATCACTGATGTCAGCAATGATAATGTCAAAGGGAGATTTTGTTTTTTTGATGTATTCCCTTGCATCTGAAAAAAATAATTCAACCCTTTTGTCATCGAAGGAACCCTGGTGCCATTTATTGAGGTATTTTTTACAGAGATGAACAAATTCTTCATCAATATCTACCATGACAACTTTTTTAACCGCCGGATGTTTGAGTACTTCCCGTAATGTTGCCCCCTCACCTCCTCCAAGAATCAATATGTTTTTAGGGTCTGGATGGGTAATCATGACAGGATGCACAAGTGCTTCATGATAGATAAATTCGTCTACCTCTGTAGACTGGATTTTATTGTCGAGAATAACAACAAGACCGAGATCATGGGTATCAATGAGATCTACCTGCTGAAACTTTGTCTTTTTGGATAATATATGCCTCTTGACCCTGTGATATATCCACCTGTGCTTGCTGTCTTTATCAATAAACCAGTTATCCTTGATGTTTGGATCTTTCAATTGCTTACCATTCCAGATTTCTCTTCATCAGTTTCTCGTACAAGCCTTTCGGCATAAATGCCTGCTTGTGAATTTCTTCATCGTAGTATTTGGTTTTTATCTCAAGTTTACGTCTTGTCTCACGTGGTGAGAGACTTTTTGATGCAATTGCAAATGCCCACCAATTTCCTGGATATGTTGCGATAGGAGCAGTATAGAGGTCGACCACGGGGAAGACCGATTTCAGTATTTCCTGGATTTCAATAACCATATCTTTATGAAAGTGAAGTGATTCTGTGTGTGTGACGAACATACCCTCATCTGTCAGACAATTTTTAACGGATGTAAAAAAATCTCCAGTGAAAAGGCTTCTTGCAAAACCAATAATATCTGTAGAATCAATGATCACTGCATCTATCTCTGCGGGTTTCCTCTTAATGACAAACTCTGCGCCGTCCATAATCTTTATCTCTACACGCAGATCGTCAATACCTGAAGAGACACTCGGGAAAAACCTCCTTGAAACATTGATTACTTCTTCGTCTATCTCCACAAAATAGACCTTTTCAACAGATTTATGTTTGAGGACCTCTCTCACTACTCCTCCATCACCACCGCCTACAACAATAACCTTCTTCGGACATGGATGGGCATGCATTATCACATGGGTGAGCATTTCATGGTAAAAAAACTCATCCCTCTCAGTCATCTGGACAACGTCATCAAGGATGAGCATCTTGCCAAAATGTGGATTTCTGATAACCTTAATTTCCTGAAACCTACTCTTACCTTTATAAAGGATCTCTTCAACATCATAGGAGTACTCTACTGGTGCATATGGTGCTTTTTCAAAAAACTTGATCATTTTTGCATCCTTTCCCTATATAAGTATTGTTTTTGGTATAGAAAAACCATTGAATTCTGAAGCATAGGATACTGTATAGGCACCACTGGATAATATGAGGATCAGATTGCCAATGCTCGGTTCTGGAAGAGCTACATTTTTGTCTATCACATCAAAGCTGTCACAGCTCGGACCTGCTATTGTCCACCTTTTTTTAGACCGCGTGTGTTTATAACTCTCGACAATGTAACTGTATTTTATACCCCCAACACTCTCCATGAGACCATTAAAAACACCTACATCAATATAAAGCCAATCCTCATCTGCCCTGCAGGCTTTACCAATTACTGTGGATACTAATACACCAGCATCTCCAACAACTGCTCTGCCTGGTTCGATATGTATTTCAATGTCTTCAGGAAATTTATCATAAATGAGGCTGTTTACATTTTTCTCTATCGTCTCGATACTGATTACATGCTTGGTATAATTTATCGGATACCCCCCACCGATATTGAGAAGAGTCAACTTTATCCCGTTCTTATCGGCTTTATTCCATAAAGCCCGTGCTTTCTCAAGGGCGATATGCCAGTTGTAAATGTTTGTGCACTGAGAGCCAACATGGAACGTAATGCCTACCGGATTGAGTCCTTTTTCTTTAGCATGAGACAGGAGGGCTGCAGCTTCATCGAGTTCTACTCCGAACTTCTTACTCAGCGGCCATTCACTGCCTTCATTCGGTACGGAAAGCCTGACGTAGACATTGCAGTTAGAAGCATGTTTTGAAAGTTTGTCTATCTCGTCTGCGGAATCATAAGAAAAATAGTTGATTCCGTATGAGACAGCTATCTTCAGAAACTTAAGAGACTTTATGGGGTTGCTTGATATGATCCTTTCAGGCTCTACACCCAGAGATGAAAGTATTTCCAGTTCTCCCTCAGAGGATATTTCAAAGCCCAGTCTAAGTTCATTGAGGAATTTCAGTATCTTAATGTCATTGTTTGCCTTGACAGCGTAAAATACCTTCGAGTTTTTAATAGATCGTCCAATGAGGGACGCTTTTTCTTTAACCGTTTCACTGTCAATGAGAAGAAAGGGTGTTTCTATGTTCTCTCTATCAAGATATCTTAATACCTTAAACAGAGCAGATTCAGGGATGAGACTTGCATGAAATTTCTCTACCTTGAAAGTCCTCAGCATAATGGTCCTTTCAGTTTTATCAAAATTCAGGTTTAAAATTATAAGTTTTTATTTAAAGGCATTCGAAAAAAAATTGCAATTATATTTCAAGTACTCCTTCTCGCCTGGAGGAGTCTTCTTGATGCGGCACGGACTGCTTCAGAGACATTTTTGCTTTTTTCGAGTATCACAAGGTCTTTCGTTTTCAGTTCACTGATAAGAGGAACAGCATTACCGGCTGGTGTCTTAGGGTTTGAAACGATGGCAAGGACAATTGAATAGTTTTTCATCCATTCTCTCTTTTTTGTTATTTTTCTTATAACTTCTTCAGGTGTAGACCGTGACTTTGCAATTACCTCGATTTCTGTCTCTGTGATCTTAGGATTCTCTAAAACAGCAAACGATACCTCTTTATTGGGATCTTTCATAAGAATAGACCGTACTTCCTTTCCACCTCTCAATGCAAGGAGTCTCTTCTCCCCGAAGCTTAATCTCTGAAGCCTCTGAAGGAGTGTCAGGGAACGTTCCTCGGGTGTCTTCTTAGCTTTTGCCTTTTCTGCCAGGATTGTTACAGGAACGTGTAGTGCAACGCTTATCTGCTGTCTGACCTCCTCAGGTGCATCAGGACTCTCAAAGACAAGCCTGAGTATCTCAGGCCTATTCATGTTTGCCTTGGCAATGTCTCCAAACACTGAAGGATCTGTGGCTTCTTCAATAAGGACTTCAATAAGCTCCTGGGATGCTGTCGAAAGATCTAATTCCAAAAGCCTTTGTTCTTCCATCACTCACTCCATTCTATGCTCTTTGCCCTTTGCCCTTTGTATTGCTCTCTCCATATATAAAAAATATTCAATATTACCTTTCCTTCCAGGAAGAGGGGACTGTAAAATTCCGATTGTTCTGAGGCCGAAATCCTCCAACTCTTTCCGGACATGTTCGACAGCCTTTAATCTTTTTTCCTCCTCCCTGACAATTCCACCTTTCCCCACTTCTCCCTTTCCAACTTCAAACTGTGGTTTGACGAGGGCAAGTATTCTACCATTTTCCTTCATAAATCCAAGAATCGCAGGGATTACTTTAGTCAGAGAGATAAAAGAGACATCCATCGTAGCTATGTCTATATTGCTTTTGATGAGGTCTTCAAACTCCTGACCCTTGAATCTTTTCTCCTGTTCCTGAATTATCTTATCGAGGTATCTTATATTTATCCTTTCCATAAGGACAACCCTCGGGTCGTTTCTCAAAGGCCATGCAAGCTGTCCATATCCTACATCTACACAATAAACCTTCTTCGCTCCTCTTTTCAATAAACAGTCTGTAAAGCCGCCTGTCCCGGAACCAACATCCATGATAATTTTACCGGTGACATCGATATCGAAAAAATCAATTGCTGCCTCAAGCTTTAGACCTCCTCTGCTGACATAAGGCAGGCTTTCTTCTGTGAGAGATATGTCTGAAGTCTCGCTGATAAGGGTCCCTGCCTTTGTTATTTTTTTGCCATCTACAAAGACTTTCCCCTCTATAATGAGAGCCCTTGCCAGTTCTCTACTTTTTACAAGACCTCTTGAGACAAGGATTTTATCCAATCTTTCCTTCAATGGTGATAGGGTATTGGTTCTTTGAGAATGGAAAGCGCAGCCTGGTATATCCCTTCCTCATCGAGCCCATATTTTTTTCTCAATTCGTCCTGTTGTCCCTGGGCAATAAATTCATCTGGTAGACCGAGTCGCCGAACCTTTATATGTGGGATTTCCATATCATTCAGAAATTCAAGTACGGCACTACCGAAACCACCGGTAAGGGTATTTTCTTCTACGGTGATGATCCTTTTAATCCTTGCTGCTATTGAGATCAGGAGATTCCGGTCCAGGGGTTTTATAAACCTTGCATTAACAACCATCACACTGATGCCTTGCCTCTCTAATCGTTTGGCAGTAAAGAAAGCTGAATGGACGCAATTGCCAATAGCAATAAAGGCAATATCTTCTCCTGTTTTGAGGATTTCGCCTTCTCCGATATCAAAAGTGACTGGTGACTGATGGCCGGGTTCTGATGACTGTACTTTTTCCCTCGGATACCGAATGGCTGAAGGGCCATTATGTTGTAAAGCAAGCTCAAGCATGGCCCTGAGTTCAAAAGCATCCTTCGGTGCCATGACTACAATATTGGGAATGTGTCTGAGATATGAGAGGTCGAGTAGCCCATTATGGGTAGGACCATCATCTCCAACGATACCGGCCCTGTCAATGGCAAAAACAACAGGGAGGTTCTGAAGACAGACATCATGAACGATCTCATCATAGGCCCTCTGCAGAAAGGTTGAGTAGATTGCTACGACGGGCTTTAACCCCTGCGTTGCAAGTCCTGCAGCGAATGTAACTGCATGGGGCTCTGCGATACCGACATCATAGAATCTGTCAGGATATCTCTCTGCAAAATGTTCAAGACCTGTGCCTTTTTTCATCGCTGCCGAAATAGCAATGATCCTCGTATCTTTTGCAGCAAGGTCTGTCAGGATGTTGCCGAATATTTCACTGTATGTAGCCCCGCCTCCTGTTATGAGGGAACCTGTTTCAACTTTGAAAGGTCCGACACCATGGAAAAAAGACGGGCTTTTCTCTGAGAATTCATAACCCCTTCCCTTTTTTGTTACTACATGTATTAAGGTAGGAGTTGAGACTGCTTTTATTCTTTTACATGTCTCGATTAAGAGCTCTATGTTATGCCCATCGATGGGACCGACGTAATTGAATCCCAGTTCTTCAAAGATGATTCCTGGAAGGAAAAGCCCTTTGAGCATCTCCTCTGTCCTCTGGGCTATCTTTGCTGCTCTCTTTCCCAATTTTGGAATTCCCTCGAGAAAAGATTTCGTCTCTTTTTTGAATTTCTGATAGAACTCTCCAGTAAGTATCCTGTTGAAGTATGCAGAAAGGGCACCAACATTCTGGGATATGGACATCTCATTGTCATTCAAAATGACGATGAGGTTTTTTTTAAGATGGCCAGCATTGTTTAATCCTTCAAAAGCGAGCCCTGCGGACATTGCACCATCACCGATAACAGCTATGACCTTGAAATTTTCTTTATTCTTATCTCTCCCCTCGATTATCCCGAGGGCCGCTGATATTGAAGTTGAACTATGTCCTGTACCGAAGGCATCGTGCTCACTCTCCTCTCTTTTGGGGAAGCCAGAGATACCTCCATATTGTCTGAGGGTTGAAAACCTTTTGTATCTTCCTGTAAGGAGTTTATGGGAATAACACTGATGACCAACGTCCCATATGATTTTGTCCACTGGCGAATTGAATACATAATGGAGGGCAATGGTCAATTCTATAACTCCGAGGTTCGAGGCTAAATGGCCCCCATTTATAGACACCTTTTTGATTATAGTCTCCCTCAGTTCTCTTGCAAGCTCCTTGAGTTCTGCAACCGAGAGACTCTTTATATCTGATGGTCCTTTGATAAATTCCAGATACATCAAACTCTCCTTTGTATGAGATAATAAGCGATACCCCTCAATTGGTCTGCCTCAGAAGAGAATAGAGAAAGGGCATTTATCGCCTCAGAGATTAAATCTTCTGCTTCTTTTCTTGACTTCTTTATTCCATATACCGATGGATAGGTCATCTTCTTCATCTTCATGTCTGAGCCTGCTGTCTTGCCAAGTTCTTCAGCGTTGCCTTCTATATCAAGGATATCATCAATAATCTGGAAGGCAAGTCCTATATTTTCTCCGTACTTTGTTATAGCTTTTAATTTATCATCATCACTGTCAGCAAGTATTCCACCCATTCTTACGGATGCTGTTATGAGGGCTGCTGTTTTGTGAAGATGGATGAAGGTGAGGGTATCTCTATCAGATTGTGAGTTCACCGAGGATATGTCCAGGGCCTGGCCTCCCACCATGCCGTGTACACCTGCAGAAAGGGCTACTTCCCGTATGACCTTTATCAGGGAAGATGGTGTTGTCTCTTTATATAATCCTTCCTTTACTAAAGGGGGAGAGGGGGGATTATTTGTCAGCATGAGGAATGCTTCTGTAAGGAGGGCATCGCCTGCAAGAATAGCCATGGCTTCACCGAATACTTTATGGCTCGTTGGTTTCCCGCGTCTCAGGTCATCATTGTCCATCGAGGGCAGGTCATCATGGATGAGCGAATAGGTATGGATGAGTTCCAGTGCTGAGACATAGGGGATAATATTTTTTGGATCTCCTCCACATGCCTCATATGATGAAAGGGCAAGGATAGGGCGGATTCTCTTGCCTCCTGCAAAGAGGGAATATCGCATTGCCTTATAGAGAACAGAAGGTTCAGAAGGGATGCTGAAATATGACTCCAGGTATGAGTCAATAAGCTCACGCTTTTCTTTTAAATATGCCTTTATATCAAACGCAGCCATTTTCACAAAGCACACATTTCCTTTAATTATAATCCCAAAAATAGAGATAGAGCCACAGAATGCAGTAAATCTACTAATTTAGATAGGGAAGGCTGGTGAAGAAATTTTATACGACACCTTAAAGTAAAACCTTTTGAGGAGTAAACGAATAAACCTTTAGTCTGTAAAGTACTTACGACTGCCATATTAATATTCTGTCGATTATAATCCCGATGTATATCGGGACTGAGACAGCCTTTCCTGTCTCCAATTTGGTTTTTACTCCCACTCTATTGTGCTCGGTGGTTTAGAGCTTATATCATAAACCACCCTGTTAACCCCTTTTACCTCATTTATTATTCTATTTGATATTCTCCCCAGAACATTATAGGGTATCCTTGCCCAGTCAGCAGTCATGCCATCCAGGCTTTTTACTGCCCTGATAGCTATCACGTTCTCATATGTCCTTTCATCACCCATAACCCCAACGCTCTTCACAGGGAGAAGAACTGCGAAAGCCTGCCAGAGTTCTGTATAAAGTCCTGTTTTTTTAATCTCCTCTAAGACTATTGTATCAGCCTTTCTCACTATATCACATCTTTCACTTGTTACTTCCCCAATAACCCTTATAGCAAGACCAGGTCCTGGGAAAGGATGGCGGTTTATTATCTCAGCGGGTAGGCCGAGTTCTTTTCCGAGAAGCCGAACTTCATCCTTGAAGAGTTCCCTGAGTGGTTCAATGAGTTTTAACCTCATCCTCTTAAGAAGCCCTCCTACATTATGGTGGCTTTTTATGGTAGCTGATGGGCCTTTAAGAGGAACACTCTCGATTACATCAGGGTACAGTGTTCCCTGTGCAAGGTACTTCACACCCCTGATTTTTTTAGACTCTTCTTCAAAGACTTTTATGAACTCATTCCCAATACTCTTTCTTTTTATCTCAGGGTCAGTAACGTTTCTTAACTTCTTCAAAAATCTTTCAGAGGCATCAACGCAGCGAATATTCATATGAAAATGTCTCCTCAAGGTCTCTTCTACCTTTTTTGCCTCTCCTGCCCTCAGGACTCCATTATCGACAAAGATGCAGGTAAGCTGTTCCCCTATGGCCATGTGTACCAGTACGGCGGTAACAGCAGAATCTACGCCTCCACTTATACCGCATACAACCCTTCTTTTCCCAACCTTCTCCCGTATCTCTTTTGTGGCTGTTTCTATGAAAGATTTCATAGTCCATGTGGGCCTGCATTTACATATCTTGAAGAGGAAGTTTTTTAAAATCTCAAATCCCTTTTGGGTATGGACTACCTCAGGGTGAAACTGTAAGGCATAAAATCCTTTCTTTTTGTCTGCCATAGCAGCAACAGGAGAGTTAGCTGTATGGGCTATGGGTTTAAAGTTGGAAGGATAATGCTCAATTCTATCTCCATGGCTCATCCAGACAATGGTCTTTTTTGTGATCCCTTCGAAAATATTCATCCTGTCGTCAACGATGAGTTCTGCCTTGCCATACTCCCTTTTCAGCGCCTTTGCAACCTTTCCACCAAAAAGATGCGCCATGAGCTGCATGCCGTAACAGATACCCAGTACGGGTATTCCGAGGTCAAATATCTGTTTGTCCGGGATTGGCGCATCCTCGTCATACACGCTTGAAGGGCCTCCTGAAAGAATTATCCCCTTTGGATTGAAGTTCTTTATCTTTTCGAGGGAGGCATTAAAGGGAAATATCTCTGAGTAGACTTTACTTTCTCTAACCCGCCTAGTAATGAGCTGAGTGTACTGAGAGCCGAAATCAAGGACTAAGATCTTTTCTTCGTGCATTTACCATTCAGGTCTATAATTCGGAGCTTCCTTTGTTATGATGACATCGTGGACATGACTTTCTCTCAGACCTGCATTGGTAATCCGTATGAATCTTGCTTTTTTTCTAAGCTCCGTGAGGTTTTTGCAACCGCAATAACCCATTCCGGAACGCAGTCCCCCTGTTAACTGATGAATGCTCTGGGAAAGTGGTCCTTTATGTGGTACTCTTCCTTCTACGCCCTCAGGTACAAGCTTTGCTGTTTCCACACCCGCCTGCAGGTATCTGTCCCTAGAGCCTTGCTCCATTGCACCAAGGGAACCCATTCCCCTGTATACCTTATAACTACGGCCCTGGAGGAGCACGATCTCTCCCGGGGATTCATCTGTTCCTGCAAAGAGGCTTCCAATCATTACAGAATGTGCACCTGCTGCAAGGGCTTTTGTAATATCTCCTGAGTATTTTATTCCGCCATCGGCGATAAGGGGAACTCTGTGTCTCTCTGCAAGAGAAGCACAGTCCTTGATAGCTGTGAGCTGTGGGACTCCAGCACCTGCTATGATCCTCGTGGTGCATATCGAGCCGGGACCGATGCCAACCTTTATTCCATCGACTCCTGCCTTGATAAAGTCCTCCGTTGCCTCAACAGTGGCAACATTGCCTGCGATGATATCCACGTCAACACTCTTTTTTAATACCTTGAGTGTTGCCAGGACAGCCTTGGTATGTCCGTGGGCTGTATCAATCACAATGACATCCACCCCTGCCTTTGCAACGAGTTCTGCCCTCCGGATTGCATTTTCCCCTGTGCCTATCGCAGCTCCAACACGGAGTCTCCCAACACTATCCTTGCAGGAATTAGGATACTTTTTCCTCTTCTCGATATCCTTTATTGTTATCAATCCTTTAAGATTATTCTCTTTATCCACAATCGGCAACTTTTCTATCTTGTATTTATGAAGGATCTTCTGTGCCTTTTCGAGGGTTGTGCCAACAGATGCTGTTATAAGTCTTTCTTTTGTCATGACCTGTGAGACACTTTTAGAAAAATTTATTTCAAAACGCAGATCCCTGTTTGTCAGTATGCCTATGAGTTTTCCCTTTTCTGTGACAGGAATACCCGATATCCTGTATCGTTCCATCAGGGCCAAAGCTTCTGAAATAGGTGCATCAGGTAGAATAGTTATGGGATCCAGGATCATCCCGCTTTCGGATTTTTTTACCTTATCCACTTCTGATGCCTGTCTCTCCGGGCTCATGGCTCTGTGAATGATTCCGATCCCTCCTTCTCGAGCTATGGCTATTGCAAGGTTTGCCTCTGTAACGGTATCCATTGCTGCGCTTACGATCGGGATATTGATCTTTATACCCCGTGTAAGCATGGTTGAAATGTCGGCCTCTTTGGGAAGAACTTCTGATTTAGCAGGCATGAGGAGGACATCATCAAAGGTTAAGCCAGTCTGTATAACCTCTTGGGGCATGTGTTTTCCTTTAAAAAATTTTCATAATATTACCACGTTGCTATTGTATAAAGCAATTGAGATACATATTCCTAATATGGAATAAGGAAGCATTAAAAATATGGTTTAAAATTCAAGTAAATAGTAGTGCCCGGAAAAATTCCCTTTCGCTCTCTGAATGAAATTTTTGACTCGTCTAAGGATTGGTATTTAGTAATCCCCCTGCATCCCTGCCCGACAGAAGGAAGGCGGCCCCCTTTAGAAAAGGGGGACTCGTAGCCAAAGAAATAAAACTAACCCCCTCTTTCTTAAAGAGGAGAAGAGGAGATTACTAATTATTTTCAAATTACGAAATTTGGGACGTTATTATTAAACAATTAAACAGTTTATCCTTGATTATGTTGATTGTTTTTCATTATAGTTATCACTTTGAAGTTTCTTTCCCTTAAAAGGGCATATTTCCTTATTTAAGGAATATTTCCACAATAATATGCCTTTAAATGCTTGTGTTTTATTGGTATATTATTTGATACTTGATTATCAGGACTTGGGATTATGTTATGAAAGGAGGTGAAGAATAGTGAGGTTAACAATGCTCGTATTAATCTTGGTAGTAGCTATCGCCTTTGTTGGGAGTGCTATGG
>Ga0129298_10000280_pt1 | contig 19502 bp, 24 predicted proteins | sample I19B2metaG_FD_94707 | JGI IMG/M metagenome (GOLD analysis project Ga0129298, IMG submission 94707) | Lake sediment bacterial and archeal communities from Gulf of Boni, Indonesia to study Microbial Dark Matter (Phase II) - ​I19B2 metaG | ecosystem: Environmental > Aquatic > Freshwater > Lake >... | reverse complement strand
TCTAATTCAATGCATTTCATTATAATATCACATCTAATCAATGCAAAATCAACAAAAAAACTCCCGAAAAAACGCTACTTTACAATTATTGACAAATGATTTGTTAATACATGTTACAGAAATATTAAACATAGGCGATATGCATTAATCTTTTTGTCGCTATACACTTCATATCTGAACAAAAAGGGCCGGTCGTTTAGCTTGGCTAGGACATTGGCTTTACGAGCCAAAGGTCGCTGGTTCAAATCCGGCCCGGCCCACCAAAATTCATGCTTCATCCGTCAAATGCTTCATAGGTCAAATTCTCATTTTGTAGTCAATCATCATTTATGTTTCTGGTACACTGCAAGCACAGCGTTTGATAGGGCTCCATGATCATAAACAGTCGAAAGTGCTTTTCTTTGTGTTCTTTTTACAGGTTGTTTTGACATGATTTCCTGCAATTGGTCAAAATTGAGTTGACTTTCCGGATCAAGTATGAGAAGTTCGCAATCAGGTTTAAGGACTCGTATGCATTCTGAGAGTAAAGGTTCACGGTCCACCTGCTTTATATCATGAAGTGTCCAGCTCAAGACTACATAGTTAAAAGTGGATGTGCTGAAAGGTAGTGTATTTGATTCGGCTTTTCGAAAAATGCAGGAGTCATCTACGTTTAATATTTTGGATAGGCGTCTAGCGACTTTGAGGTTGTCTTCTTCGATATCTATGCCATAAACTTTGCATTTCTTTTTTGCCAAGAGACATGAGAGAATCCCTAAACCGCATCCTATATCCAAAACAGTTGACCTTGCCTCTATCTCCTTCGCGAGAACTTCATGACGGTTGACAAGAAAATCTAAGCTCTGCATGCATTTATCTATTGGCAAACCACTTCTTAACAAGACTCTTAGCAAGGAGAATTCGCTTAGAAACCAAGAGTAGTTTTCTGTCAATGTTTTGATTTCCCGCGTTTCGTAGCCTCGCTCCTTTAGCTCCTCTCTCAATGCAGAGAATACAAACTTGTGAATCTTGAGTTTCATACCTTTTCTTATCAGGAATTCTTCATATAAAAATTAGTCAAGAACCTAATGAAGTCTCACTCCGCTTCATGGCGCCGAAAAACTAATCTCTCTTATCTAAATTCCAAGCCATTTGCAGATTCGTTCTTCTTTTTTGCATAAAACACAACACTGATATGTGTTGGAAACAGAAATTTCTGTAAGGGGTAATGTGGTTAAGCTAGAAGTTCCAAAGACTGATTACTCGAAGATAGTGGAATACTATGATAAGGTACGCCCTATACCAGATGACATCTGGCTGTCAAAAATCATTGAGTACGGAAAAATAGACTCAAACTGCGCCATTTTGGATATCGGATGTGGCACTGGAAGATTCCCGCAAGTGTTATTAACTATGAAGAATCCCGTAGTCTATGCTTTAGAACCTTCAATAGAAATGTTGAAGCAAGCTGTTGCGAAGGACGAATCTAGAAATATCCTATGGATACGTGGAGACGGGCAAAAACTACCATTCAAAAATGATTCCTTTAACTGCGTCTACATGACTTTAGTTCTTCACCACATAGAAAACAAGGAGATGGCTCTTCAAGAAATCTACCGTACTTTAAAGAAAAGCGGAAACTGCGTAATCATGACAAACTCTCACTCTCGACTGAAGAAACATGTGCTTCGCGATTTCCCAGGTGTAATGGCAATAGATCTAAAGCGTTTTCCATCCATGCCATCACTTAGAAAAATCATGATAAAGATAGGCTTTAGGGATGTTCATCATCATTTCGTCAAGCAAGGTGAAGAACACGTGCCTGCAGAAGAATATTTAGAAAGAGTCAGAAACAAGTACATATCAACTCTAACTCTGCTCAGCGAAGAAGCGTTTCAAAGAGGGTTCAAGATTTTTCAACGAAGAGTGCATAAAAAGTATGGTGCTCAAATAAGGCGGATTATTGGATTTGATTTTGTTGTCGGGAAGAAGTAGGTATCTTTCACGGATCAAATGTTCTATGTTTTTGGTGTATAAGTTTTCAAGGCTACGTGCATAGCCCAGTGAAACTGTTTTATAGTTTCCAAAACCATTAAAACACTCAGGAATAATCATGACTTTCGAAGAAGACTACCTAAAACTTGTAGGGCAAATCGGCAACTTCACAGAGGAAGCTACAGGAGTAAGCGTCGTAGACGCCTATTTTGGTCCAGAAAGCCTTTCACCAGAGAAAGCACAGAAGCGTTTGACTTCTGAGAAGCTACTGACAAGTCTTGACACATTAATTGGAAAGACCAAAGAAATAGACAATGAATTAAGGAGAATTGCCATAACAAGCGACCTAGAATCCCTAAAAGTCGTTGTAAAGTGGCTTTCAGGAGAAAATATCCCTTACATACGTTTGGTAGATGGAATATTTGGCATAACTCCGAGCAAATTTGGGCAAAACGAAATCCGCAAAGCACAACAAGTAGTAGAAGATGCATGCGCTACTCTCCCGGGCTCTAATGTTTCTGAAAAAATTCTGAAATGGGAGGAAAAGAGCAAAATCTCAGGAGAGGCGCTAAAGAAAATGATAGACACAGAAATCATTGAACACACAAAAGAAATAGCGGGGCTATTTGAAAGGCAGATTTTCGCCCATTTTCCAACTAAAGTCAAGAATGAAGGTGTTGTCTATAAGACTGTGACAGGCGAACCATGGAGCGCATACAACTATTACCAAGGAAACTACACAAGCGTCAACGTATTTAATGTTGACATGCCTTTCAACAAATATAGGTTAATCACTACATTAGCCCACGAATATGAGCATCATGTTGCAAATCTTTTCACAGAGAAATATTATCGCGAAAACAATGCACTAGACTTGTCCGCTGTCTTATTGCATACAAAACGCTGTATAATTAGCGAAGGAACAGCCGACTGTGCTAGAGACTTTCTAGGCTTACGGTTAGGCGGAGAATACGATGGACTTGTCGAATCTTTAAGCAACCTTCGAAGCATGATAAGTCTCAACGTGGCTTACATGCTAAACGTAGAACATGTTGATGATGAAACGGCTACAGAGTACGTCTCTTCTGAAGGCTTTAGACCCATTGAAGAAGCTAGAAAGCTTAGATTTAGCAAGCCCTTGACGCCAGATGGTAAACCAAACTTCTTTAAGCCTTATGTTTACACATACTTTTTCGGAAGAAGGAATTACGTGTTGCCTACCTTCCATAAAGCTCAGAAAAAAGGGAAGGTCAAAGAGTTCTTTCAAACATTGTATCTAAATCCATACTCACGTTCAAGTGCAACATGGAAAACCGCATTTTCCAAAATATGAAACTCTTTCTGACACTAGCTTTTGGGGATGTTTCTTGGCTTTGCTATTATTTCTCTAACCTCAAGGTCAAAGAAGCGAGCTGCACATGCTGGCTTAATGACAAGAGCTGTGTCAACGCCTCGACTAGTTCCTGCGATAGTAATAATTTCTTTGTCTTCTGAAATGAGACCTGCGTCAGCAGCCATTAATGCAATCTCAACACAGACTTTGGTTCCTTCCCCAAATAACCTCAAAGTGTGCGCCATAATTTCAAGAGGCATAATAGTTTGAAACTTTTTCCGCACAGCCCTCTCAACACCGCTTAAAGCATGGGTAGTAGTTAGAATTTTGGCGCCATTTCCTAAGATTTTCTTACAATTCTCTTCTTCCAACTCATTTTGGCCAAGACCGAGAAAGCCAGCATGATGTGTAACCACAATTACATTTAATCCTTTGAACATTTTTGAGGCTTTCACACCTGTATAACCTCTGGATGAGGCGACAACAATGTCTTTTATTCCCATATTTTCTGCATATGCTTTTACTAGCTTCAATACGGCATCAGTGTTCTCTTCCCCACACTTATGAAAGTAAACTGTCTTACGCTCAACTGAACTCATCTTTCATCGACTCTCTTAGAAAGCATCTACCACTTCTCATATAAGAATACTGTTTGTAAGCTAGCCCCTCCTCTAAGTGATAACTCAGAAAATTTTGGTTTTCATTATCAACCGTGATGAGAATATTTTGTTTTTTCTTTCTAATTTTGAAATAGATGCTGCCTATAGCTCTGTTAGGTTCGATAACTATGATAACAGTTGATAAGTCTAGTTTTCAAGATTGACTGTATCTATGTTGGCTCTGTTTTCTCCTCGCAAGTGCAGTTGTGGTTACAGAGAGAACTATAAGCAATGATAGAGCCACATTTGAAGAAAATTCTGGTATCACTTGATATGCGCAGTATGGTTCTGTTCCGTCTTTTGTTGCATTGTTTCCAGCATAGTCAAAGGCAACTATTTTGTATCTTACTAGTGTTCCAGCAGGCTGACCAAGTATCGTGGTTTCATAGAGATTATTAGACCAGTTATAGTTCATTGATAAATCAGTCCATGCGGTTCCCTCGTTTATTACGTAGAATAACGTGACATTTTTTATTCCGCTTGTGGCATCTGTAGCGTTCACCGATACCTTTACTGATTGGTCTGGAGATATGTCGCCGTCTGGCATGCGAGATGGAGTTTCAATCATTGAACAGGTCTTGTCTAACTTAATTTCTGTTAGGATTTTGTGGGGAAGCTCCTCGATTCCAGTGTTGTCTATACTCCAATATTCTAACGTGTTGTTGGCACTTTCAATCGTTATGTGTGGTTGCCCACAAGCACTTACATTTTCAGTCTGACCCCCATTAATTCTGTAGTAGGTTTCGGCGACACCACTGATATCGTCGGTGGCTGTCAGGGTTATAGTAAAATCTTGAGTGTGCCACAAATCGTCATAATTATCCGTAGTGACTGGAGGAGTCGTGTCACTATCCAAATAAAGTGTGTGTAAAACATCTGTGAGATAGTTAACAGCGAGGTTAAGAGATTCTCCTGCTCGGTTCTTGAAAGTTAAGTTGCTCCAGTTGTAGTTTTGGTCCATCCAGACACACGTTAAATCTCCATCAATGTCAAATGTGGTGTCGTAAGCGAGGTTCTTTGCAGCGTCATAGGCAGAAATATTATTCAAAACACCATCGAAGAAAAGAAAGCTGTTGAAATCGTCAACATAGTTGTTTGTTCTTACATTCACATAACGTTCATAGTCTTCGTGGTAGGTTTTATTTTCTTCTCCCCAGTCTGTGCCCGAACCCATCACATGACCGAAAACCGCCACATCTACAATGTAGTGGCTCATTATTCCAGCATTTTTTGCAGCCTTCGCATAATCCTTAGCCTCGAGAAAACTCAAAGTGTTGTTATACTCGGTGGATGCTCGAACCGCCGCTTTATCATCGGTTATGACTTCGGCTGAGTTATAGTAGATATGGTGGTTCTGGATTGCATCTCCTATTCCATCTGGTGCTTCTCCATTATCGGGCAGTTCAGTTCCGTACAAGTAGGTTGCCAGATTATCTAGAATGTATTGTTTCTCTTGGGTTGGCAGCCAGTCTAATGCATGTTGAGCAATCCAATCGTGGGTTCCATAATCAGGATTAGAGGGATCAGCAGAATAACCACCATTGCTCCAGCCTACCGCCAGTCTTACATTCAACATAATGCATAACGTGCCTAGAAGCAATGTTAGCTTAATTCCAGAAATCGCCTTTTGCTTCATATTTTCCATTCCTTCTTAGAACTGTATTATAACCATATTAATCTTTCAAATTTATGGTTGATGAAACAACTTCAATACCGAAAATGGTTCTGGATAGATTGACAGAGACTAAGCAATAGAATATGTAGATTATGTTTTCTTGACTAGAGTCTTTGTTAACGGTTTCCTCTTAAGCATAGTGCCACATACTTCACATGTTTTAAGCCTATAGTCAGACGGATACTTTTTGTGGCATGCAGCGCAATACAATATCCAATGCAGGCGAAATCTTATGCCAAAAGTCATAAGCGGCGCAAACTCCACGCCTATTTGATCCGCAACATTTTGAATTGAATAATCATCTGTCACAATCAATGTGGAATAACCAGCACGTTTTAGTTCAAGAGCTAAAGCCAAAACTTGCTCATCTGCCTCAGAAAGAGAAAGAATGTCCCCAACTTTCTTTGACGCTTCTCTAACCTTATTCACAAATTCTACACTTGGCTGCTTGATTTTCAGTTTTGCACTCCCAACAGCCGTTGCAAATCTTGTCCATGGTAAAGAGTTTGAAACAAGCTCATCTCTGACTAGCGGGACCGAATACTGTTCACCTTGAATTGTGAGTGGATCAAACCCAGCTATAAAAGCGGACGTGTCAAGAATTATGACCTTCTCTTTTGCAGTCAATGCTCTTCACCTTGAGAGAAAAGCATCCTAGCTTTTAGACGATGATAGAAGTCTTCCCGAAACCGAACAAAAGACGACTTATGTTCTGATTTTGTGACTGTTACGCGATTCTCCTTTGGCCCTGTTTCCCTTTGAAAATGACCGTCCACAACAACAAACGCTTTCTTAGGCTTGAGAAGTTCTATGCTTACCATCGATTTTGCAGAGAAAACAATTGGATGAAAAACAGTTAATGGGCAGATAGGGGTGAAAACGAAAGCATCCGTTTCTGGGTCTAACACTGGTCCCCCCGCTGACAAGGAGTAGCCTGTAGACCCAACTTGAGAGGCAAGCATCATTCCGTCAGACCTACATTCAGCCACCGCGACACCATCTTTCCATATCCTAGTATACAAAAGCTTAGCGGGAACAGATGAAGTAACTAGAACCTCATTCAGCGCGTCAGGCAACCTTATCTTGCCAACAAAAGAGGCAAGCTTTGAATAATATTCCAAGGTGAATCTGCCTTCAAGACACTTGTCAACAGCCGCTAAACCTTCTTTCGGTGCTACTTCTGCCAAAAAACCACGCACACCCATGTTAATCGCAAGAATTGGCGGTTCTGGTTTAGGAAGTGAAAGACAAGTTCTTAATATTGTGCCGTCGCCTCCAACTGTTATGATTAAGTCTGTTTTCATCTTCTCTAGCGGTAATGCAATCTTTGTCTTGTTCAATTGTTTTGCAAGTTTTGGCTCCAAGCAGACATGGATTCTCTTAGCTTCTAGATGATTGACTAACTTCTCCACAAATCTTAACGATTCTTTTCTATCTATCCGTGAGACGACACCCACAGTGTTGAACAGTACTCGTGTCCTCCCCTAACATGGCAATATGACAATATGATTTACGCTGCGACCAAATATAAGTCAAATGCTCCAGAAACGAATGTTTTCATAGTTAACTCTCGACGCCAGCAATAAACTATTTAAGATGAGCACAGTGTAGAAATTGCAATAGTTTGAAGGCAAGGGATAAAATTGAGTAAACCCGCCGAAGTTGGCTCCTTAAAAGTAGGCAGCTACGTCATCATTGACGGTGAAGCATGTCGCATTGTTGATTATAGCAAGTCAAAGCCCGGAAAACATGGCTCTGCAAAGGCTAGAGTCGTCGCCATAGGGGTATTTGACAATGTGAAAAGAAGCTTTGTAAAGCCTGTTGATGCCCAAGCTGAAGTGCCTTTAATAGAGAAAAGAAACGGTCAAGTTATAGCATTATTGCCTGCTGCAGTGCAAGTTATGGATTTGGAAAATTACGAAATGCTAGAGGCCCCAATACCTGAAGAAGATTTAAAGTCAAAGATTGCTTCAGGCATTGAGGTTGAGTATTGGCGCATTTTGGGAAAGATAAAAATAATGCGGATTAAGGGCTAAGTCTTTTACCTCTTACAGTGCTCGTTAACTGGTTTCATCTAATCTGATTGTTACGAAAATTTGTGGTGTGATAAGAGTTGAGACATGTCAAGCAGATTCAGTTACGCTCAAGAATGAGTGTCGCCCGATTAGTCGCTGAAATGAGGAAGACAGGTGTTCTAGGTGCGGGTAAAATAGGCGAAGCAGCAGAACTTGTGGAGGAAATGTTCTCAGACCCAGACTATACAGTATTTTTAACAGTTGCAGGAGCTCTTGTTCCAGCTGGCATGAGAAAAATCATTCGCGACCTGGTTGACAACGAATACGTAAATGTTATCGTTTCGACAGGAGCGAATATGGTTCATGACATGGTTGAGGCACTTGGTTACAGGCATGATATAGGCACTTTTGGGGCTGAAGACAAAAAACTTAAAGATGAAGACGTTGGCAGAATCGGCGACATCTACATTGAACAGAAAGCCTTTAGGCATCTGGAAAAATGGATGTACAAAATCTTAGAGAACATACCAGAAGAAAAAAGAAGCCACATATCAGTTACAGAACTATTATCCACAATTGGCAAACAGATTGAAGACCCAGAATCAATACTTGCCACAGCAGCTAAGAAAGACGTACCCATAATTTGCCCCGCGTTTGTAGACTCTATTGCAGGCTTTCATTTATGGGTCTTCGGGCAAGACAAAAAGCTTGGAATAGACCCACTTCTTGACACGTCTAGAATAATGGATAAGGTGTATGAAGCAAAGAAAGTAGGCATAATCATTCTAGGCGGGGGAGTGCCCAAACATTTCGCGTTATTTGCCAACACTTTCAGAGAAGGCGTAGATTTGGCGGTCCAGATAACAATGGATAGACCTGAACCTGGCGGCTTAAGTGGTGCATCCCTTGAAGAGGCTATAAGCTGGGGAAAAATAAAGCCAGAAGGAAAAGGAGTCAATGTCATTTGCGATGCAACAATAGCCTTCCCACTCATAATCGCTGCAGCATTAGAAAGAATCGAAAGATAACTACCACCTAGATAAACGATAACCGTGCACATGTACGGTTTTATCGAACAAAATGTACTAACACATCGTATTAAATATGCCATGGGTAAAGTTATATAGTGAATAAAGGCGGAAGACTTGACTGCCGAAAAAAGAGAGATAATCACAGACCTAACAGGCGCCACTGCCCTTGTCTACTGGTACTTGCTAAAGAAAGGCAATAACCCAGCAGGTGTTAGAGAAGTTATGAGGGCTTTAAAGTTTTCAAGCCCAAGTTCTGCAACTTATCATCTTGAGAAACTAATGAATCTTGGTTTAATAGACAAAAACAACATGGGAGCCTATTTTGTTGTGAAACGTGTTGAAATCAGTTTGTTTAAAGCTTTCATCTTAGTAAGAGGGCATCCACTCCCAAAGCAACTCTTCTATGCGCTTGCAACAAGTCTTTATATTTCTGTTTTTCTTTTCCTTTTCCTACATTTATTGAACCTGACTATGGTTATTGCTCTGCTTCCTGGCATAATCGGATGCATAATCTTCTGGTATGAGACTATAATGCTTTGGAGAAGGAAGCCCAGTTTCATATAGATGTAAGTGGGAGTGTACGAATATGTCGAACATATTGTACAAATGCATCGCATTAAATAAAGGAAAAGCAAATCTAGACCATAGTGATGGAATGATTGAAAAAAGAAAACTGGCAAAAGCAATGTTTCTTTGCTCCCTTTTCATGATAACCATATCTAGTCCGCTCTCGGTCAGAGCAACCATCGCTCAACAAGTGAATACTCACAAAGCCTCGTCCACTAACGATTACGTTTCAATTTTTTACACAAACTCCTCGTTTACAATTGACAGCGCATCCGACCAAGGTAATTTTTCCTTCACGTTTGAATGGGGGTGGGTAGGCGGATGGCCAGGAATGATAATAAAGTACAATGGCACCGACAGGCCCATGAAAGAACTAAGAAGAATTAGTTTCACAGACAAAACTGCAAAATACAGAATGGAATATTGGGTTCCCGTATTGTTGCTTGAATACATTGATGTGGATAAAAACAATGTCTTAAACGACCTCAATGACACTGTGCATACGTTTCCGGACATTTTAGTTGCTGGGTATAAAATACTTGAAAACATAGAAATGACTAATGTCACTATCAACGAAGATGCAAACGGAATCCCAGTATGCGAATGGAATTATACACAACTTGCCATGCCAATGGCATCAAATATACATGGACCATGGGAGAGATTCCCCGTTGTCAATGAGAATTTTCACTACTATCCCCTAAATGGCACATTGAAAATGGACATAATACTTCAAAACTATAGAAACTCTGCAAACGAATTTTTTAAGCCTGAAAATGGTTCTTCACGCATTTTCATAAGTTATGGAGTACGTTATGTGCCTTTAGAATCGGAAAACGCGACAGTCACCGTCACTTTCGATGGTCAAGAAATAGCCTATAATCAAAGCAGCAAAGATCAAATCAACAAGGCATATCCTACGACTTCAAACATCGTCACATTCAAAGTCAATGGAGAGAAGCGGGGATTCTTTGACTTTGGAGGAAAAATAACCATAGACGGCAATTCTGATGTATATGTAAATGGTTCAGTTGGGCCTATTCGTTCATGGTATTATTATCAAACAGGTGGTCTATGGTTAGAAATAGGATTAAACTACCCTCATGTTAACCACACTTTGATTCATGACCCCTACTTCGGGCTTTACCAAAGAAGCCTAAGCCCAACAGCAGTAACCTTTCCCTACGAATGGACAATTGCTACAGCGGCTATCACTGCAATAATTTGCATAGTTGCTATAGTGGACTATTTCCGAACGAAGAGACATTATCCGAAATCAATTGTACGACCTTTGACGTAGGATACTGCAAAGGAAAATCATCTAGGCGACTGTGACTGCTGTTCTTCATTTTACCTTAATTCTATAACCTTTTTTCCTAGGAAGATGCGCTTCTAGAATGCCACGTTTAAACTTTGTCTTCATCTTTTTCATGTCAACTGGCACGGGGATATGGACATGACAGCGGAATGAAGTGAACTCGCCTTCACGGTGAGTAACGCCCAAGTCATGGAATCTTATCTTTCGCTTCATGCTAGCCTTTATCTCAATCACGTTCGCGTTTACTGCATTGACTTCTATGGTTTTTGGGTTAATGTTTGGAAGATCTGCGGTCACAACTACCTCTGTTGCTGAGATAAAGACATTGCATAGAGGTTCTAGGCAACACGATTCAATGTCCCAGCTTGGACGCTCCATCATAGCAGGCCTAAGTAGCTCGTCTGCAAATGCTTCCCAATCTTCAAAATAGTTGCGCATTAACTCGAAAAGGTTTTTTCTTCGTCTAGTAGACATGCGGTTTGCCTCCTTCCTTCTAAGTAACATATGGAACGTCATATTCCTGTGTCTTCTTCATCTCGGTTAACTCACGCTGCGTGCGTTTCATAATGTCTCTAGCTCTCAACCGAATTTCTTCTCCCTTCTGAATCAGCTGGGCAACATCAATTTTCAAGTCTGCAATTTTTGCAACTTCTTGAATCGCTGCAGCAGCTGCTTCAGGGTCAGGGTAATTATAATAAGATTGGGCTAGAAACGCTATGGCAGGAATCTCCTTCTCTGCACAATAACGCATCGTCAAAGCCTGAGGACCAACCATGTAGCCTTCTTTCAAGATTTCCAATTTCTTCTCTTGAAGCAGTTTGATTAAGTCTTTATCTGACGCTGCTCCGAAAACTTTAGGCTCCGCCAAATCTTGCCTATTTTCTACGGGCAACCCTCCAATGGACAAAACCATTTTTACATCTTTTGACTGTCCCCAGTCGATGAGGAAACGCATGATCGCATACACAGAGTTTGCCGGAATCGCAATTTCTGAAATTACGGCAAGTAAACGGTTGTTTCCGAAAATTCGTAAAGGCGCGTGTGGAAGCCCTTCATGTAACACAATTACTGGCGGCATGAGGTCAGTGTCAACATAGGCTATCTCTGCCAAGTCAAGTTCAGAGATTATGTATGAAGTTGCAATCAAGCCTACAAGCCCTACGTCTGGAAGCCCATGAAGCATAATAGCATTAGGCGGTACAGATTCCTTCTCCACTATCTTGATTACTTCCGACAAGGAAACTTTCACCCTTCTGCATCATATTAGCATTGGAAGCAATAAAAAAGGTTATGGCAAAGCCCACATTTATTTAAGACGAAACACGTTTAAACTTGGAGGAACCCGCCTTGGAAAAGCTAGGTTCATCACTTTACGATGCCTTAAAGAAGATTTTTAGAGCACCCGTTGTCGACGAGGCTACAGTAAAGGAACTTATTCGCGACTTTCAAAGGGCGTTACTGCAAGCAGACGTTAACGTAAAACTGGTTCTTGAAATCTCAAAAAGAATTGAAGACAGAGCATTGCAAGAGAAGGTTCCGCCAGGAGTTTCAAGACGTGAACACGTGATAAAAGTTGTTTATGAAGAGTTAACACGGTTTTTAGGCGAGAAACCAGTGCCCTTGAAGATTGAGCCTGGAAAAAGGAAGGTTCTCATGCTTGTTGGGATACAGGGTTCAGGCAAAACCACAGTTGCTGCCAAATTTGCACGATACTTTCAGAAAAGAGGACTGAAAACAGGGCTAGTTTGTGCTGACACATATAGGCCAGGAGCATATGCGCAACTGCAGCAGTTAGCAACTCGAATTAATGTTCCAGCCTATGGAGATGCAAACGCAAAAGATTCAGTCGATGTTGCACAAAAAGGATTAAAACAGTATGAAGGCTATGACGTTGTTATTATTGACACTTCTGGAAGACACAAAGAAGAAACTGGCTTAATAAAAGAAATGAAAACGTTGGAAAAAACGATTAAGCCAGATGAAGTAATCCTAGTCATCGATGGAACAATAGGTCAGCAAGCAGCAATTCAAGCCCAAGCATTTCATGAAGCCACACCAATAGGGTCAATCTATGTAGCGAAACTTGACGGCTCAGCAAGAGGCGGAGGCGCCCTTTCAGCAGTCGCAGCGATAGGGTCGCCAATAAAATTCATCGGCACAGGCGAAAAAATCGACGACATAGAACCTTTTGTGCCTTCACGATTTGTCGGCAGACTACTAGGCATGGGTGACCTTGAAAGCCTCATAGACAAAGTGCGTGAAGCAGAGGTTAAAGTGCCAGAAAAGAAAATGCGAGCAATATTAAGCGGAAAATTCACGCTGACAGACATGTATGAACAGTTCAAATCCATGAAAAGCATGGGACCATTCAGAGGGCTTCTCAAATTGATTCCAGGCTTTTCCTACGACATACCTGATGACATGTTGGAAATGGCAGAAGACAAAATGGAGAAGTGGAAAGTGATGATTGAATCCATGACACCGCAGGAAAGAGAAGACCCAAAAATATTTTCAGCATCCAGAGTGAGACGAGTAGCCCATGGGTCTGGCACAAGCGAAAAAGAGGTTAAAGAACTTCTTAAACAATATGCAATGATGAGGAAAATGCTGAAGTCATTCAGAAGAAAGAAGTTCCCATTCTTTGGAAAAGGAAAGCTGCCAGTGCCTCAAGGATAGAAAAACTCTAAGCCATTAAACAAAAAAAGAGTTGCATTCCATGGACATTATTGAAAAGATGCAGAAAATGCTTGAGAAATATCCCTTATGCAACCATTGTTTGGGGAGGCAATACGCCATGTTAGGCCATGGACTAGACAATGATAAACGTGGCGAAAATCTCAAGCTTCTGCTAACAATGAAGGGACATCAGCTGACATTGTTAAAGCAAAAAGCTGGAATCACGCTTCTTAAGACTATGGCAACAAATGGCTCATTCACCATGGCTGCTGAAATATTGAAGAAGATGCACAAGAGGTTTGGAGAACAGTGCCAATGCTACTTATGTAAAGGACGGTTTGAAGATTTAGACAGGCTAAGTAATCATGCTGCAGAGGAATTAAGAGATTATGAATATGACACGTTTCTTGTCGGCATTGAATTGCCAACAGAAGTAGAGGAGGCAGAAGACGAGTTTAAAGCAGAATTTGAAGTAACCCACGGAGAGAGCATGAAAAACCATTTTAGCCGAGAAATTGGGAAAAGAGTCTCTCAAAGCGTAGACAAAATAGCAGAATATGCGAGACCGGATATCGTCATTTTCGTTAACCCGTTTTCTGAGCAAATCACATTGCAGCCGAACCCCCTCTTCATTTCTGGACGATATAGAAAACTTGTCCGCGGAATTTCCCAGTCAAAATGGATATGCACACAGTGTAGAGGGAAAGGTTGCCAAAAATGCAATTGGACTGGAAAAATGTTACAAGAATCCATAGAAGAGATTGTTGCCAAGCCAGTGCTGGAAGAAACCCTAGGTGAGAGCATATCCTTTCATGCCGCAGGAAGAGAAGATATAGACGCGCTTATGCTTGGACGTGGAAGACCATTTATTGCAGAGGTCAAGAAACCAAAAAAGCGATTTATTGATTTAAAGAAACTTGCAGAGGCAATTAATAGAGGGGCTAAAAATAAAGTAAAGGTTGCAAGTCTCCATTTTACTAATAGGAGCGCAGTTAGAAGGTTAAAGAAGACTGAGACTTCTGAAAAAATCTATAGAATGATTGTTGAATTCGATAAGGCTAGTTACGATGAAGACTTGAAGACACTAGAAAAAACATTTACAGGCGCCATCATTTATCAGCAGACACCTTCAAGAGTCTTGCACAGAAGAACTAATCGCGTTCGAGAAAAATACATATATGAGGCTAAAGTAAACAAGTTGTCACCAAACCGCATAGAAATGAAGATTCGTTGCCAAGGAGGATTATATATTAAAGAGTTAGTGACGGGAGATAACGGCAGAACAAAGCCTAGCGTAGCCGAAGTTCTCAATGCCAAAGCTGAGCCCTTAGAATTAGATGTCATGAACATTATTATGAGAAGGTAGAGAAAAAATGAAAAAATCAAAAGGACTATGTGCAAAAACTCGTACACTATTAAAGAAAGAGCCTCGAGAGAGAGGAAAAATTGGGCTTAGCAAATTACTTCATGAGTACAAGTCTGGAGACAAGGTGATGATAAAAGTGGATTCTGGTGTTCATAAAGGCATGCCTCATCGTAGATATTTTGGCAAAGTTGGCACTGTAATCGATAAAAGAGGAGGAAGCTACCTAATAGGCGTTAGACAAGGAGAGGCGATAAAGGAAATAATTGTACGCCCTGAGCATATGGCACCTCACAAAGAGGAGTAAAATGTGTCTAGAAGAGCCTTAAAAGAACGTCCAATAACGATTCCACAAGTAAAAGAAAGACTGGAAAGGGTAGGCGAGGAAAAGTTAGACCAATTTCAACGAAGGACACTCGACTATGCATCCAAATTCTCTAAAGTTGATCCACGTGTATCAGAAGAGTTAGTGAACGCCCTTGTTACTAAGTTTGGGCTAGAAGAGGAAGAGGCAGTTCAAATAGTTAATTGTATGCCAGAAAACATTGAAGAAATTCGTGCTTTTTTAGCTGGCGGACGCAAAATTGTTGAAACCTCCAAAATCGAAGCGATTCTCTCTTTTTTGAATGAGCATAGAAAGAAGGAATAACTGCTTTCTACATATTCTATAGTCGATTTGTGGGCGGGGACAATGGAGAGGGAAAAAGAAATAGAAAAGAGGTACGAGGTATACGCATATGTACTTGACTTTCTTCCGCATGGGAGAGCAGGAGCTAGACCAGGATATAGGGCAGGGGCTCTCGTTCAAGTCATAGGCGAGGAATTTTTTACTCTTTTAGAGGCAATCGCTAAAGAAGGAGTAGTCCTAAAATCCTCTGAAAGAGTTTATGTCGGGAAAGATGCTCGCGACAAATTAACATATATTATAGGAAGAGTTGGCTATGATGAGTTAACTAGCGCCGCCAAAATGGAGTTGCCGACTGCAATCGAGAAAATTGTGATCAACCGCGAAGCATGGTTCGTAAATTTCTTTAACACTGCCCAACCAATAACGCCTAGAATGCATGCACTTGAACTGATACCAGGCATTGGCAAGAAATACATGTGGCAAATTCTTGACGAACGAGAAAGGAATCCTTTCAAAAGCTTTGAAGATTTACAGAAACGTGCCAACATACCCAGCCCTGCCAAATTGATTGCCAAAAGGATTATGGAAGAATTATCTGGCGAAAGTAAGTATAGAGTATTTACGCGAGCGCCATAGTGAAGTTTAATGAGTCTTCTTCAAAAGACTAGGCTTCTTCTTCATCTTTACAAGTTCCTTCCGAAGAAACGTTTGGGACAAAATTTTCTCATAGACAGCGACTTGCTGCAAAGATTACTTTCCTATGCTTCTGTAAGCGAGACAGACGTTGTTTTGGAGGTAGGTGCAGGTTTAGGTTTTCTTACGCGTTTGCTTGCCCAAAAATGTCGTAAAGTTGTCGCTGTGGAGGTTGACAGTAAGCTGGTAAAAATATTGGGGGAGCAGCTTCATGATTTACGAAATGTCGAATTGATTGAAGGAGACGTGCTTAAGGTTTCTGTTCCCTTTTTTAGTAAGGTGGTTTCTACTCCTCCTTATTCTATTTCGTCGCCTTTGCTGTTTTGGCTTCTTGAAAGAGACTTTGATTGTGCTGTTTTGGCTTTTCAGAAAGAGTTTGCGGAAAGGCTTACCTCTTCCGTAGACAGCAAAGAGTACAGTAGATTGACAGTTTCAACGTATTATCGCGCTGAAGTGGAACTTTTGGATTATGTGCCAAAAGAATTGTTTTATCCGCCACCGGAGGTTGACTCAATAATTGTGCGATTTAAGCCTCGTAAGCCTCCTTTTTCGGTTGCAAATGAGAAGTTGTTTTTCGGATTAGTGCAAACGCTATTTACTCAACGTAACAGGAAGGTTAGAAACTCTGTTGTTCCCTTTTTGCTGAGGCAAGGATTTGAAAGAGAAGAAGCATTAAAGATTGTAGAGTCTCTCCTTTTTCATGATAAGAGGGTTCGTGAATTAGCGCCTGAAGACTTTGGAGCAATTACTAATGAAATTGCCAGAAAAAAACATGAAAGAAATTCGCTTTGACGACTGTATATTTTATGTTTCGCAGAAGGTTTACGAACCTGCGGAAGATACTTTTCTTTTTGCACAAAACCTAGTTGTGAACGAGAACGATGTTGTACTAGATTTGGGCACTGGCTGTGGGATATTAGGGATTCTTGCTGCAAAGAAGGCTAAGAAAGTTGTGGCCACTGATATCAATCCTTATGCAGTTAGATGTGCGCGAATAAATGCGGGGCAAAATAATGTGCTAGCGAAGATAGACATACGACAAGGCAGTCTCTTTGAGCCTATTGGGAAGAGTGAGAAGTTTGATGTGATTATCTTTAATGCTCCTTACTTGCCTACAAGTGAAGGCGAGAAGAGGAGTTGGGTAGGCAAAGCTTGGGCAGGCGGGCAAAGTGGAAGAGACATCATTGAACCATTTATATCTAAGGCGCTCAATCACTTGAAGAAGAAGGGCAGAATTTTTCTAGCGCAGTCTTCACTTTCAGATATAGAAAAGACTATTCAGCGGTTTAGGGAAAGCGGGCTAGACGCAACTATAGTAGCGGAGAGGAAGTTTCCCTTCGAAACTATAGTTGTCATTAAGGCGGTTTTTCATTAATCTTTGCAAAAGAATTTTTATAATTAGACGGCGAGTATTGTAAGCCGAGAAGGTGAACCAATTGTGCATATTAGGTAAAGACAAGTTGAAGGAGCTCATTGAGAATTATAGGTGTATTTACCCGTTTGACTATCATCTTTTAGACGGTGACAGCTATGTTCTCACGGTGAAGGAGGAGACTACGCTTAATTATTTGGAGCATCAGAACCTGATTTCCTATGAGATTGTGTTTACTCCGCCAAATATTGTGGCGCATTTAACCGCGAAAAGCAAGTACGGAAGAATGGGACTGTCATTCTTAAACGCGGCTAAGGTGCACAGCGGCTTCATCGGACGCTTAGCACTTGAATTAGTTAATTTGAGTAATGATCGCAAGCCTATAACAATTAAGCGAGGCGACCCCTTCATGCACATAGAATTTTTGACGAGAGAAGGTGAGCCAGCGCCATATACTGGACCTTATCAGTTTCAGTATGTGAGTGAAGAAGAGAAAAAAATGTATATACCCATTTTGAAGAGGGTTTTTCCAAACTTTGACGAACTAGCTAAAACATGGCTCAAAAAACCATAACAGAAGTAATCTCTTCTATCTATCTTCGTATCATTTTCAAACGGTAAGGCAGAGGTGAAAATAAGTTCCAACTATGTCAGGATATTAATATATAAGGGGGATGAAGTTTTCTAAACGCAGAAACTATAAATATTACATAGATGTAATACATCTATGGTGAAAGAATGCCTGTGAAAACAACAGTAACGCTGAAAGATGAAATCTACGAATACCTAATCAAGAAGTTTGGAAGGCGAAAAATTTCAGAAGCAGTAAACCAAGCACTGATGAAACAACTCTTCAAACCACACACCAAGAGTATGTTCGGTATGGATCCTTGGCTCACAACTCAAGACCTTAGAGATGAGGAAGAACCTCATGAAGCTTCTTGATTCTTTTGCATGGATAGAATACTTCATGGGTTCGGAAAGAGGTGCCAAAGTAAGAGGTTATGTGGAAGGCTATGAACCCCTATACATACCTTCGGTTTGTCTCTCAGAGATCAAGTCGAGATACTTGAGAGACAAAAAAGATCCAACAACTAGAATAGAGATGATTGTAGAAAGAAGCTTCATTGTGCCATTAGACAAAGAAATAGCTCTCTTAGCAGCGGAAGTTAAACAAGACCATAAGCTTCATACAATAGACGCAATAATATATGCAACAGCCCAACATAAAGGGCTCACCCTAGTCACAGGCGATCAACACTTCCGAGGCATCCGTAACGTAGAGACGATTTAATCTCAGTTCCAAACCGAAATACAGACGGACCATAACACATTAAAACAAGCAGAATACCTAGTGGACTATTATCCTAGCGAAAAAACAACAGAAGAATTCTGTAGAAACCCACCAATACGGGGCTATAGATTGCTAGTCCTTCATATTTTAGATTAGGATTTGAGTTAAACAAATGCTTTAAATATCGCCATTCTGAATGCTGAGAAGGGAACACTATCATGAAAGCAAAAAACTACAGAGAAGTTAAAGGTCCCGCTTACACTAGAAAAGAGTATATTAGGGGACCTCCTCAGCCAAAAATCACTAAGTTTACCATGGGTGACCCAAACATCAAATACGAGTACAAAGCCTTGTTAGTCGCCCAAGAAGAAGTTCAAATCCGCCACAACGCGCTAGAAGCTGCACGAGTTTCCGTAAACCGTGTTCTCGCAGAAAGATTGGGCACAAGCTATTACCTACGCATTATACCGTTTCCGCATACTGTTCTTAGGGAGAATAAGATGATTTTTGGAGCCCACGCGGACCGACTGCAAGACGGAATGAGAAGAGCCTTCGGAAAACCAGTAGGCTCAGCTGCTAGAATCAAGCCGAATCAACCGCTTATAGAGGTTGACGTAAACGCAAACGGCATCGAGACAGCAAAACTAGCCCTAAAAAGAGGACAAGCAAAACTGCCAACCACCAGCCGAATAATAATAGAAAAAACCACAGACTAAACCGAGAGGGCAAAATAAAATGCAAACTTCACCAAAAGAAAGGAAACCATCAACAGAAAAAAAACTAGTTATACCATTTGAAGAACTAAGAAAGGAAGACATTCCACTTGTTGGGGGAAAAAACGCCAACCTAGGCGAAATGCTACAGGCAAGAATACCAGTTCCCCCAGGATTTGCATTAACAGCCT
>Ga0129298_10000279_pt1 | contig 19502 bp, 21 predicted proteins | sample I19B2metaG_FD_94707 | JGI IMG/M metagenome (GOLD analysis project Ga0129298, IMG submission 94707) | Lake sediment bacterial and archeal communities from Gulf of Boni, Indonesia to study Microbial Dark Matter (Phase II) - ​I19B2 metaG | ecosystem: Environmental > Aquatic > Freshwater > Lake >... | reverse complement strand
GGATTGGAAAATAAAAGAAGAACTCACACCGGCAAGAATGAAGAAGCTTATTGAAAAGATCCCACCCTGCCAGACAAGCTGATTTTAGAAAGCAGATTGCAGATGGCAGATAGCAGATTGAAAAATCTTAGGTGTTAAATTTTAAACCTGAAATCAGAATCGTTTGGGCCATTTGAAATTGGGGTTTGGAGTTTATTTGGGATTTGTAATTTGGAATTTAAAACCTCTTAGCATTGAAATAGTGGAAGTTGTATCGGTGTCCTTACTCGTATGGCTGCTTTGGCTCTTCCCGAGCTACAAAGATCTCCTTTCAGGTCTGGATTTTTGCACTGACAGATCGATGCAGTGATTCCGAATTCTTCAGCAATCTCTTTGATCCTCTGATAACCCTTCTCACGGATACTCTTCGGAAGCAGCTTCGTCTTTGTCGAAGAGCCGACCGCCTTCCACTCCTGGGCTCTAAAACAGGATTCTATGAGGCTTCGATGAAGGGGAGAAAGTTCTTTGATCAATTGTCTCTGAATGGCGGGCCGGAGGTGGAGATAGCTGAGAGTTACCCTCTTCACGTTTTTATCCTTTAGCTGTTTGAATAGATTCACCAACTCGTCTTCTGTATCTGTAATAAAAGGGATAATGGGATCGATCCTGATCTCTGCGGCAATCCCGATCTCTCTCAGTTTCTGGATATTCTGCACCCTCTCTTCCGGTGACGGGGTATAGGGTTCATACCCTTCCCGGTATCTCTCGGAAAGGGAGACCAGTCCCACCTGGGCCAAGATCTTCTTTGGGGTTCTTCTGAAGAGCTCAAGGCATTGCTGAGGGATCACCCCTTTCGTTTGAAAAGAGATTCCAATACCATGATCCAATAGGATTCGAATCGTTTCACAGCTAATATGGAGAATATCGGGATGGGATTGGAAGCAGTCTGACGAGGTATTAAGGATCACCCATTGAGGAATGACCTTTTTTCTCGATAATTCCTCCTCTAAAAGAGTTGGCAGGTTGACATAGAGATGCACCTGTCCTGGTGAAGGAGCTTGACTATATCCACGGGCATAACAATAAGTGCATCGAAAGAGACAGCCATTGGTGATATTAAGGCTCGGAATTCCTTCGAGGCAACCGAAATAACCCGGAGTGAGCACCCTCCCTCTTCTTAGTCTTGGAAGAATTTCATAACTCTCCATGGAACCAATTTACCCCGTTGTTTTAAAAACATCAATGTCTAAAGCCGTAATCCCTCAGAAGATGTGAAAAATTGGGACTTCAGGGGGGCAGGAATATATCCAAAGTTTTACAAATGCGGTCGATATCCCTCCCCGCCTTCTAAACTTAAAGCAATTTTTTCACACTTTCTGAGTTACGGGAGCTGGAATCGTTACAAGTTCAAACAAAGACTGAGGAATTACCTAAAGTCATATTGCTTTTCTCTTGAAGAATCATTATATATATAAAAGTTTTTGGTCAAAAGGGTAGGGTAAAGATGCCAGTTTAGTTGAAAGGTTACGTCATTGGGCTACAAAATTTTCAGCATAGACCCTTTTCACAGTTCCTGCTTGCCGCACGCAGGGGTGGCATAGCCGTCATGGGCAATTAGCCGGAAATACAGATGGAGTATCAAGAGGCCAAAAGAATCCTGGTGGTCGATGATGAGAAGGACACGGTTGAGATGATCAGTGCCCTTCTTGAATCGGAGGGGTATAAAGTTCTTCCTGCCTTCTCCGGATCTGAGGCCATGAGGTTCTTGGAGGCGGAGAGACAGAGCTCTTCCGGGGTCGAAACGCCCGTCGATTTGATCCTTCTTGACGTGATGCTGGGCGATGAGGATGGGAGAGATATCTGCCGAAAGATCAAAGAGGATGAGAAGATGAAATTTATCCCGGTGATCATCCTCACGGTTCGATCAAGCCTTCAAGATAAAATCGACGGCCTGAACCTTGGCGCGGATGATTATCTGACCAAACCCTTTGTCAATGAGGAGTTGTTAGCCAAGGTCAGGGTGATGCTCCGGATTAAAGATCTCCATGACCAGCTCAAGAAGGAGAAGGATAAGAATATCCTCCTCGCTCAAGCTCTGGAGAAACGTTACAGCTTCGGAAATATCCTTGGGAAGAATATTGGGATGCAAGCCATCTATGAGTTGATTTCAGACATCTCAAACACCGATTCAACGGTTCTCATTCAAGGCGAAAGCGGAACAGGAAAGGAGTTGATTGCGAGAGCGATCCATTTTAATAGCCATCGAAAGGATAAGCCTTTTATCGTGGCCAACTGTTCGGCCTATTCTCAGAACCTCTTAGAGAGTGAACTCTTCGGCCATGAGAAGGGTTCTTTTACCGGTGCCATTCGCCGAAAGATCGGCCGATTTGAACTGGCCCATGGAGGGACGATCTTCCTCGATGAGATCGGAGAGGTTTCGCCGCCTACGCAGATCCTCCTTCTGCGGGTCCTCCAGGATCATCGGTTCGAGAGGGTAGGTGGAGAAGAGACCCTGGAGGTTGATGTCAGGGTGATTGCAGCCACGAACAAAAATCTGATGGAGGAGATCAAGAAGGGTACGTTCCGAGAAGATCTTTATTATCGCCTCAATGTCATCCCCATCTTCGTGCCACCACTGCGTGAGAGGAAGGATGATATTCCGCTTCTGGCATCCCATTTTCTACAGAAACTTACTCAAGAGAAGAGAAAGGAAGTCACAGGTATTTCTCCTGAAGTCATGGAGATTCTGCTCGGCCACTCATGGCCTGGAAATGTCCGTGAATTGGAGAATGTGGTCGAACATGCGATCATCGTTTCCAAAAAGGAGAAGATCTTGCTGAAAGACCTTCCTCAGTACCTTGTCCAACAGTCATTGCCAGGATCGCAACTCGTTTCTCTTGAGGATCATGAAAAGGATCTAATTATGAAGACCCTTGAGGAGACCAACTGGAATAAACATCAGGCAGCAAAAAGGCTTAAGATCAACCGGTCAACCCTTTACGGTAAGATGAGGCGTTTTGGATTGGTCAAGGCACCAAATTGATACATATATGTCTAAAAATGGACATATAGATAACTTTTTAAAATTTATAAGTTTTTTTAATTTGGTGAGTAAATCTTACGAAATCATGATCTAAAAATGGACATAGCCTGCCGGAATCATTATATTTAACCTCCTTTCTCATCACACAAAAACTCCACGATTTTAAGGCTCTCTGACAAAAGCTCTGTTTTGGTATGAAATTTGCTTTTAAGTTTTTGTCTTGCGTGTCGCCAGACAGGTGATTCATTGATCGGAGGGTCGTTATGAAGTGTCATCGTTGCGGCGGGATCATGATATTCGAAAAATTCTATGGTATCTGTGAAGAGTTTTTCGGATGGCGATGTATCTTCTGCGGTGAAATCGTTGACCAGGTGATTCTGGAGAATCGACTCGAGCAGAATCGGTGAAATCCCTTTCCAAAGGATCGATAATCATTTGATTTTGGAAGGGGATGGATGATGAGGGGTAAAGTCTGCATCGTTGATCATGATCTTGCTAACCGAGGTTATTTAAGAGAATGTCTGGAAAAGGAAGGGCACTATGTGGTGACCTTGGACAATGGGTCGCAAATCAAGCCCTATCTTTCAGAGGATACTTTCGACGTTTTTATCTTAAACATTGAAACCCCAGGGGTCAGAGAAAAAGACCTCCTCCTCGACATTCGAAGAGCCCACCGACCGCGAATCCTTCTTATTGTCTCAGAGAGAGGAGATGCCTTCCTGAAGGAGGCGATCGATTTAGGTGTTTATGGTTTTGTCTATAAGCCCTTCAAGATCGAAGAGGTCTGCACCATGGTCAGCCATTTGACCCGGCAAGCAAAGTAGGTAAGAATGAGAAAAGGAGCTGCTATATCATGGAGGATCTATGGAGGAATGTTCCAGAATTTCCCCAGTTTAAGGATTTATCCCTCGAAGAGAAACCTCTCTTCGGTGCTCTCTTCAACCTCTTTCCTCCTCTCATTTCAGAATTCACCTTTACCAATCTCTTCATCTGGCGAGATGCCTACCAGTTAAAGATCAGCCGTCTTAAGAAATTCCTCTGTCTCTTATCCGATCAAGGAAGAGACTCCTTCTTCTTCCCGCCCATTGGAGATGGAGATACGGTAGAATGCTGTCGGATTCTGCTTCAGTTTCTCCAGGGGAGGGAAGTTCTCCCCAAAATCGGCCGAGTTCCTGAGGGTATGATCAGCCAGATGGATTGGAAAAGAGAAGGTTTTGTGGCGGAGCTTGATCGAGCCCAAAGCGATTATGTCTACCTGATGGAAGATTTAATGACATTGCAGGGTAGAAAATATCATCGCAAGAGAAATCACATCAAACAGTTTAAGGATAAGTATTCCTATCAATACATCCCGCTCACTAAAGAACGGATCTCAGAATGCCTCCGATTAGAGGCCGAGTGGTGCGACCTCCGCCATTGTGAAGCAATCCCTGGTTTGTTCAACGAATCCATTGCCATCCTTGAAGCCTTTACCCATTTTGAAGCATTAGGGGTGAAAGGTGGAGCTATTCTGATAAATGGAAAGTTAGAGGCATTTACCCTTGGAGAATCACTCAATCGAGATACGGTCGTCATTCATATTGAAAAGGCTAACTCCACGTTTGATGGCCTCTATCCAACAATCAATCAGGCATTTTTGGAAAATGAATGGTCGGGGTATACCTATGTCAACCGGGAACAGGATCTGGGTGAAGAGGGACTGAGAAAAGCAAAGGAATCTTACTTTCCTCACCATATGGTGAACAAGTATACGGTGACCTTAGGGTGAGGAGGAAGGGGGGAGAAGATGGGAAAGAAGAGGTTGGGTAAGGTGGAACATTTGCCATTTTCCTACGAGCGGTTCAAGAAAGAATTTCGGAAGATCGAAAAGGAGTATGATAAACTCGCAAAAAAATGTCATGCCTCTGGGCCTCTGGATGAGAGGACACGCAGGTTGATCAAGCTGGGGATAGCGATCGGGTCCCAGTCGGACGGTGCTGTCAAATCTCATACCCGTAGGGCCATGGCCATCGGAATCTCTCCTGAAGAGATTCGACATGCAGTCCTTCTGGGCTTGACCACCATTGGATTCCCTAAAATGATTGCTGCGCTCAATTGGGTCCATGAGGCCATGGAAGAGGGTCCGATGAGACGCCGCAGATGTGATTGAGTCTGTATGGTAGAAGAGAAAGGATTGAGAGCCTTTGCTCTCTCTCAAATTGAAGAGAGGGGTCCTATTCCTTTTTCTCAATTTATGGAATGGTGCCTATACCACCCAGAGTTTGGATATTACCGATCAGAGAGAACGGGGATCGGAAGGGCTGGGGATTATTATACCAGTCCTTGTGTCCACCCCATTTTTGGACACCTGATCGCCAAACAACTCTCCGAGATGGCAGAGGTCTTGGGAAGCGAGACCTTCGATGTCGTTGAGATGGGAGGAGGTCGAGGCTTTCTATGCATGGATGTCTTGGATTGGGCGAAGAGACATTCCCAAACTTTCTACAAACGTCTCCGTTACCACCTCATCGAGACTGCGCCCAATTTTTTGAGGGAGCAGAAAGAGAAACTTTCGGAACAGGAGGGAGAAGGAAAGGTCTTCTGGTTGAATCCCGAGGAGTTCGGAGATGAGAAACTTAGGATCCAAGGTTGTTTCCTCTCTAATGAACTCGTCGATTCCTTTCCTGTACATCGCGTAGTCCTTGACCAAGGTGATTTGAAAGAGATCTACGTCAGTCAAGAAAACGGCCAATTGAAGGAGGAACTGGGAGAACCTTCTGATCCAAAGATTTCCGATTATCTCAGATCGATGAATGTGACTTTGGAGGAGGGCCAGAAGGCAGAAGTAAATTTGGAGGCCTTGGATTGGATGGAGAAGGTGGGTCGATCGCTGAAGAAAGGGTTTGCCCTGACGATTGACTACGGCCACCTTGCTGAAGAGCTCTATGCCCCATTTCGCAGGGACGGAACACTTCTCTGTTATTATCGCCATCAGACCTCAGAAAATCCTTTTGAAAGATTGGGCGAACAGGATATGAGCTCGCATGTCAACTTCACCAGTCTGATTAAGAAAGGGGAGGAGATTGACCTTCATTTCACGGGTCTTGTCTCTCAATATCGCTTCCTCATCGGGTTGGGTATTCTTCAGGAGATGGAGTCTCTGCAGAGAGAACTCTCTGAAATAGATGGATTAAGGTTGAGACTTTCATTAAAGCATCTGATTGAACCAGAGGCTGGAATGGGCGAGGTCTTCAAGGTGTTGATCCAACATAAGGGGATCGAGAAGCCTCAATTGGATGGGTTAAGAGAGCTTGGTTCGATCCAATTTTAGACTATGAAAATGAAACATTCTAAATTCGAAACCACGAAATCCGAAGCACGAAACAAACTCAAAATTCGAATTTTCAAATGCTCAAAACTGTTTCGGTTATCATAATTTTGGTCATTAGTAATTGTTTCGAATTTTGGATTTAGATATTCGGATTTTATATGAAGGTACTTGGAATTTTTGGAAGTCCAAGAAGAAGGGGTAATACGGATACGCTTTTGGAAGAGGCTTTGAAAGGCGCGGAGAAGGAAGGGGCAGAGGTGGAGCGTCTTCATCTCACGGACTTTACCATCACCCCCTGTAAAGAATGTCACGGATGTGATCAAACCGGTGAGTGCGTCATTCTTGACGATATGCAGAAGATCTATCCAAAATTGTTGGAGGCGGATATCGTCATTCTCGCCTCGCCGATCTTTTTTTATGGCGTCACGGCTTGGGCGAAAGCCCTGGTGGATCGGTGCCAGGCCCTCTGGTCAAGGAAGTATCTCCTCAAAAATCCGTCCTTAGGAAAAGACGGGAAGAGGAGAAAAGGTTTCCTTATCTCCGTGGGGGCCACGAAGGGGCAACGAGTTTTTGAGGGAGCGATCCTCACTGCAAAATATTTTTTCGATGTTCTTAATGCGGAATATGTTGGTGAATTAGTCCTTCGAGGGATTGATGCCCAAGGCGATATTCTGAAGCATCCGGAGGTAATTCAGCAAGCTTTTGAGGCTGGAAGGAGGCTCGTTAAGGATCAATGAAGCCCAGGCTCAATGTGGCATGGAATGAGATTTACTGTAAACGATGTCTTCTCTGTGTTGAGGTCTGCCCGGTTCAAGTCCTCTCTCTCGAGAGGAATGAGATCATGGAGAAAGATGGCTGCATCCGATGTTATCAATGTGAACGGTATTGTCCAGACATTGCCATTGAGGTGATGGACCAGCAAGGGAGCAGGTGATGAGACGACTTATCTCTGGCAATGAAGCCATCTTTCAAGGAGCGATTAAGGCCGGTGCCACTTACTTTGCTGGTTACCCCATCAGTCCAACCTCTGAGATTCTTCAACAGGCTGCGGCCTATGCGGAGGAGGAACCGAATTTTCGATTCCTTCAGGCGGAGGACGAGATCGCAGCAGCCATTGCAACCATCTCGGCCTCATTGGCTGGTGCCAAAGCCTTTACTGCCACTTCTGGACCAGGCTTCACCCTCATGCAAGAGGCCCTCGGATGGGGCCATGTCGTGGAGGCTCCGTGCGTCTTTGTTAACTCGATGAGAGTTGGTCCATCCACAGGGATGCCAACACAACCTGCTCAATCCGATCTGCTTCAGATTAAGGGAGGAAGCGCTGGTGATTATTACCCCATTGCCTTCTATCCAAACTCTGTGGAAGAGTCTTTTCGCTTGACTGTTACGGCCTTTGATGCAGCTGAGGAATCCCTCTCCCCTATCATTCTTCTTTCAGATGCCTTCCTCTCTCACTTCTACGAAATTGCGGATTTGGAGGCAATTGAAGTCGAAGGGGTTCCCCGCTCAAAAGAACCTTTGGGAAGAGGCCAGAGGCTCTTCACCGGAACTGCTCACGATAAATTAGGGAACGTTAAAACGAATGATCCGGTAATCTATAGAGAGTGGCTTACAGAATTGAAGGATCGTCATCTTCGCGTCGCTGAGAATTACCCCCTTTTCGAATACCTTCCCTGTCGGAACTCCTCTGTCCTCCTCATTGCCTTTGGCATCACTTCGAGGATCATTTCGTCGTTAAGAGAGCAATTCTCCATTTTCAGGCCGATTCGAATTTATCCCATTCTTGAAAAAGAGTTAAAAGAGGTGAGCCAGTCTTACCAGCACATCATTGTGGTGGAAGGCAGCGATGGGCAGTATGCGAGCTGGGCTGAATGGGCCGTCAGTAGAAAGGTCTTGAGAGTTCCCTGTCTTGGAGGAGGATTCAAACTCCAATGGATTCGGAGTCAGATTGAGGAGCGATTGAAAGGAGCGTGAGGATGATTGATCGCTCTTATAAAGAGCTCCTAAAGGTGAGACGTTTCCCCCACACCTGGTGTCCAGGTTGTGGCATCGGTGCCGTATTGAAGAATGTGGCAATGGTCCTTAAAGAAGAGGGATGGAATTATCAGGATACGGTTGCGGTTTCTGGGATCGGATGCTCTGGGAGGATGGGTGGGTACATGAATCTGGATGCGGTCCACACCCCACATGGCCGAGCCCTCACAGCGGCCGAAGCGATCAAGACCGTCAGACCAGACTTGAATGTGATCGTCCTTTCAGGAGATGGAGATTTGGCCAGCATTGGAGGAAACCATTTGCTGCACACCTCCCGAAGAAATCCGGATATTACTGTCTTCTGCAATGATAATGAGATCTATGGATTGACTGGTGGTCAAGCTGGACCTACAACACCCAAAGGGACAAAGACGATCACCTCGCCGAGAGGAGAGCCTTACTCACCTCTTCGATTGGATCGCATCCTCACCCAGCAAGCCCCTTATTTCTATGCTCGGACAACGGTCTATCACCTCAACCATTTTAGGACGTGCATCCGAGAGGCCCTTCATTGGAAAGGGTTCAGCTTTGTCGATATCATCAGTGACTGTATTGAGTTAAATGGAAGAAGGCTGGGGTTCAAGACGGCTTATCAGATGTTTAAGTGGTTTGATGAGAGATTTCATATTGTGGAGGGGGTGAGAGACCATCTCGCAGAGGATGAATTGGGCATTGCGAGAGTAGAAGTAGAAGAGGTTCCGAAGGCATTGGAGAGGGTGGAGGCTAAACCCGAGATCCCCGTGGAAGGCTTAAGACCTTTCACCCTTAAGGAGCTCGAACATTTCGACGGGGCAGAAGGAAGGCCAATCTATGTTGGTTATAAAGGGAAGGTTTACGACCTTTCAAGCAGTCCCCTTTTTCAAGGTGAAAAGAGGATGCGTTGCCACATTGCGGGTAGGGATCTGACGAAGGATATCAACATTGCGCCGCATGGAGAGGACCTCATTTTTAATTTTCCAGTAGTGGGGAGAATGGAATGAAACGAATTGTCTTTACAGGGGTGGGAGGACAGTCGGTGAGGGTCATCTCCCACATTCTTGCCATGGCCTTGAAGGAGTTGGGCTATGAGGTGGCCCTTCTTTTTGACTATGACTCTTCTATTCGGAATACGCGGATTAGTGCTTACCTCACTTATGATAGGCGTCCCATTCAAAATCCAATGATCGATGAGGCAGATATTCTGGTTCGGCTTCATGAAAAGGGAGATCAGCTCATTGCTCGGAAGACGATTTGCGATACCGGGCTGTGCACGGACGAGGAGGTTCCTTTTGGAATGATTGGGTTTGAGAAGTTCGGGCAAGCTATTTTTGGCAATATGATTGCCCTGGGCCGACTCCTTCGTCTGATCGGCCTCGATATCTCTCATATGGAATTAGAAAAGTTCTTAGCTAAGTCGTATCTGAAGGAGAACTTAAAGGCGATTCAACTGGGTTATGATTTGAATCTGTATGAAGACTAACCCCTCACCCCCACCCTCTCCCCCTGAGGTGAGAGGGGAAGGGTGAGGGGAGGAAGGGGAGGTGAGACGGATGACACAATGGAAGTGTTCGAATTGCGGTTATACCTTTGGAGCGAATACAGTCCCTGATCGATGTCCTTCTTGCAAACAGACCTGTACCTTCAGCGATGTGACTTGTTACATTCCAGATTGTGGAGGCCCAGGCAATATCGATCCGAGATTGGTGAGTAAAAGAGATAAGCCTATCAATGAATAATAAATCCTAAGCACGAAATCCGAAATTCGAAACCTTATCGTTTGGGAAATTTGGTCATTTGGATTTAGGATTTGTTTCGTATTTCGATATTCGAATTTCGAATTTAAGAATAATATTGAAAGGAGAGAAAGTATGCGACTCAAAGGGAAGAAGGTGGTTCTCCTTGCGGAGAATCTCTATCAGGATCTGGAACTCTGGGTTCCTTACTATCGATTAAAGGAGGAAGGAGCAGAGGTCACAGTGGTTGGATCTGGAAGTAGCCGGAGCTTCACTGGGAAGTATGGATGTCCCATTGAAGCGGATAAAGAGGCAAAAGAGATCGATATGTCGAAGTACGATGGGGTTGTCATCCCTGGAGGGTATGCGCCGGATCTGATGAGGCGTTATCCGGAGATGGTGAGGATTGTGCGCGAGGCCCATCAGAAAAGGAAAATGATTGCAGCCATCTGCCATGCAGGCTGGATGCTCGTCTCTGCTGGAATTTTGAAGGGGAAGAAGGTGACCGGTTTTTTTGCGATCAAGGATGACTTGGTCAATGCGGGTGCAAACTACGTGGATGAGGAAGTCGTCCGAGATGGAAATTTGATCACTTCGAGAAAACCGGATGATTTACCTGCGTTCTGCAGGGAAATGGTCGAGGCTTTAGCCAGATGAAGAGGAGAGGAGGTGAGATTATGGCAAAGATTGTGAAAGAGACCTACGTCTGTCAGCACTGTGGCGCTGAGGCGGATATGACCCTTGAAGGGTTTGAGGGAGTGGAGGATGTGATCAAAAGGGAGAAGAAACTCACTTGCAAGAGCTGCGGGCAAGAGGTTCCGTGGACGGCAAGGGAGGATATCAAGGCGATCAAGGTGGCGATGGAGGCTGAGAAGAATGCCTATCAAACCTACTCAAAGGCTGCAAAGATGACGAAGAACTCAAAAGGGAGGGATATGTTTCAACAGCTCTCTGAATTTGAGATGAACCACTACCAGAAATTGAAGGACCTTTCCGAATCACTGCAGGAGAAAGGCGAGTGGATCATCTATTCGGGAACCTCCTTTAAGAAACGAGCTCCCATTAAGGTGGAGAAGCCGACGAAAGGTCAAGATCAGCTGACAGATATGGACGCCCTGAAGATCGCGATTAGGGAAGAGAAGAAAGCGCAAGCCTACTATCGCTCAATGGCGGAATTGACCAGGGACCCCCGTGGAAAGGATATGTATAAACGCTTGGCCAATGAGGAAGCCCTCCACGAGAAGATATTGAATGATCAATATTACAGTCTCCACAATACCGGCATCTGGAGCTGGGGAGACTGACAATCAGAATGCAGAAGGCAGATAGCGGATAGCAGATAGAAAGAAAGAAATAATTCTTTAATTCTATGCGCTATCGTAGTGCGTCCAACACTTCTTTACATTATTTCCGAAGCCGTCATTCCCGCGAAAGCGGGAATCCAGTTCAGAGACACTGGATTCCGGGTCAAGCTCGGAATGACAAACAAAGTAAAAGATGGAAGAAGAAAAGTTAAAAGGCAAGTCGAAGATCATCGTCGACATTGATAACATTCACTGTGCGGACTGTGCCCTTAATATTGAGCGTTCGGTGGAGCACCTTCCGGGCATTCTCTCCGCAGAGGTGAGCTATGTCCTTTCCTCGGCCACGGTTTACTATGACCCCCATCGAGTCGAGGCCGACCGGATTAAAAGGGCCATCACCAAACCAGGCTATATTGTCAGGGAGACCTTCGCCGCAAGAACCCGGGCCTTTTGGAGGGAACGGAGGCCTTTTGTCTTCATGGCTCTCTCTGGGGTTACTCTTGGCTTCTCTTGGATTTTGGAATGGATGGGTTTGGGTCCTACTAAACTCCCAACGATCTTTTCGATCATCTCCTTGATCGTCGGGGGATATCCCATTCTGAAGAGTGCGATTAAAACACTCCTCATCCCTGATCTGAACGTGGATACTCTCGTCTCGGTGGCTGCTATCTCGGCTACTGTGGTCGGCGCTTATCGTGAGGCTGCAACGGTTCTCTTCATCATGCTCTTAGGTGAATTCTTGGAGCGGCACACGGTTGGAAAGGCTCGGAGCGCAATCGCTTCTCTGATCCATCTCATTCCAAAGATGGCCTGGGTGAGGAGGGAGGGTAGCGAAGTCCAAGTTCCTATTGAAAAGGTGAAGGTGAAGGATATTGTGGTTGTCAAGCCCGGGGAGCGAATCCCTGTCGATGGGATCATCCTTGCCGGTCGTGGGTCCATCAATCAATCCACCTTAACCGGAGAGTCGATTCCGGTCGAGAAAGGCGTTGGAGAGAAGGTCTACTGTGGAACGTTCAACGAGTCGGGCTCCTTTGAGATGGAAGCCACCCAGGTGGCCGAAGATACAAAGTTAGCCCATATCAAACGATTGATCATAGAAGCTCAGGCAGAGAAATCACCCATCCAGAGGGTGATGGATCGTTTCTCACGATATTTCATCCCTGCCATTTTCGTCATTGCCTTCTTCACCTTTCTCATCACAGGGGAAGCCATACGGGCGATCACCATCCTCATCGTGGCCTGCCCGTGCGCATTGATCCTTGGCACGCCCACGGCGGTGGTGGCTGCCATTGGAAATGCGGCCCGGCAAGGAATCCTGATCAAGGGAGGAGCCTTTCTCGAGCAGATGGGCAGGTTGAAGACCCTTCTTTTGGATAAGACGGGAACCCTTACCCAAGGGAGACCTAAAGTCGTCGAGCTAAGAGCCTTCAATGGATTAAATGAAAAAGAAGTGCTTTATTGGGCAGCCATTGCTGAGAAACGCTCTGAGCACCCCTTAGGCAGAGCCATCATGGAGAAGGCGGAGGAATTAGGACTCAGCATTCCTCACCCCGAATTCTTTGAGGATGTCAGAGGGAAAGGTGTAAGGGCTCAGTGGAATGCGAAGAGGATTGTTGTGGGCCGTTCTGAAATGCTGAAAAGCGAAGGGATTGAAATTCCAGAATCGGTCGATGGGCTCTTAAGGTCAAAAGCATCGGAGGGCATAACGTCACTTCTCATCTCCTTGGATCATCGCCTCACGGGCCTCATCTCTATTGCCGATACATTGAGGGAGAAGGCAAGAACCACCATCGAAAAGATCAGGAGGGAAGGGGTCACTGAAATCTGGATGCTCACCGGCGATAGCCGTCATGTGGCCCAACGGATTGGGAACGAATTGGATGTTAGGTACGAAGCAGAACTTCTTCCTGAAGAGAAGGTGGTGAGGGTGAAGGAGTGGAAGAGAAAAGGGCAGACCGTGGCCATGGTGGGAGACGGTGTGAATGATGCTCCAGCTCTTGCGGCTGCGGACATCGGTATTGCTATGGGAGCAGTGGGAACGGATGTCGCCATCGAAACAGCAGACATCGCCTTGATGACAGACGAATTGGAGAAGATCCCCATCGTCATTCGACTCTCCCGCAAGGCCCTTCGGGTGATCAAAGAGAATCTATTTTTTGCCCTCGTTTTCAATACGGTATTGGTTCTTCTTTCAGCCCAGGGATGGGTGACGATGATCCTGGGAGCGATCATGCATCAAGCGAGTTCCCTGTTGGTTATCCTCAACTCCATGCGCCTGCTGCGAAGGAACATCTGATTGATCTTTTACATCTCCCTGTCTCCTGATCTCCCCATCCCCTCAATTCGATGATGACTTGGGTGATAGGGCGATCGGGCGATAGGGTGATTGAGAAACGGCAATTTGATCTTGACCCGATGAAGTTCATCTCTTAAAATGAAACCAATTTTAGGATCGGAAGGGAGCGTCTATGGACGAGAAGAGATTTAAGGAGGTCATTCAGTTTGCGATCGATAAAGAGATCAAAGCTTACAATGTTTATACCAGCGCAAGTCAGGTGACCAAATACTCCGGTGCGAAGGATCTGTTTTTGGAACTGGCCAAGGAAGAGGAGGGCCATCGGAAACTGTTAGAAAAACTCGACATGGAGAAAGTGGCCAAGGCGCGAATTGAGACGATCCCAAATCTGAAGATCAGTGACTATATGGCAGAAGTAGAATTTAGGCCTGACATGCCTTATGCGGACGTCCTCCGAATGGCAATGAAGATGGAGGAGCATTCTCTTAAACTTTATACCGATATGAAGGCATCCGCCAAGGATGAGAATTTAAGAAAACTGTTTACTTTCCTCGCCAATGAGGAGGCGAGACATAAGTTCAGATTGGAAAAGATCTACGACGACGAAATTCTGAAATAGAAAAACCCAATGTCAAATGTCAAAGATCAAATTTCAAATGAAAACCAAATGATAGTAAAAGGAAGAATTTTGCATTTGATCATTTGTCATTGATTTGACATTTGGATTTTGGCATTTTGAATTTGTTTCGGATTTCGATATTAGGATTTAGAATTTTCTGACGGGAGGTTGAGATGGGAAAATGGCAATGTAAGGTATGTGGCTACATCTATGATCCGGAGAAGGGCGATCCTGATGGTGATATTCCTCCAAAGACTCCTTTTGAAAAATTACCGGACAGTTGGGTCTGTCCAGCGTGCGGCGCGCCTAAAGATATGTTTGAAGAAGTTTAAAGCGACCCCTCACCCTTCCCCTCTCCCCATCGGGGAGAGGGACGGAGTGAGGGGGAAGAGCTATAAATTTTTTTCAATTCTTGATAATCCTGGAGGGTATTTCGGATCATTTCAAGATCGTTTTCATTAAGGGAACGAACGGGTTTGGCCGGTGTTCCCATGGCAAGGGTTCTCGGAGGGATCACCGTATTGGGTGTGACTAAGGACCCTGCACCAACAATGGATTGCTCGCCGACCTCCGCATTATTTAATACGATCGCACCAATTCCGATCAGTGAGCCTTTGCTAATTCTACACCCATGAACCACCACTCGGTGGCCTAAGACCACCTCATCCTCAAGGAAGAGTGGATAGAGATCTTTTTCGACATGAAGGACACAGGCGTCCTGAATGTTGCAGTTGGAGCCGATCCGAATATAGTTCAGATCGCCCCGGACGATGCTGTTAAACCAGATATTGCTCCCCGGCCCTATTTCGACGTCTCCGATGACCATCGCATTCTCAGCGATAAAGGCTGTGGGATCCACCTTGGGATACCTACCTTTAAAATCTATGATCATTTCGTTCCCCTCCTTTCACTGTTTAAGAAGGAGGATCTAAGAAAGGGTGATCTCAAGAGGGATCGGCCTAATCCTCTTTCCTGTCAGGAAGCGCCTTGAGTATGGTCAGACGGTTGGTTCTTTTCTTCGCTACCAACCTGAAGGCCCTTGGGACATCGGCCATTAATGATTTTGATTGTTCTGCCGCATCGGTGTAAAACTTGATGATTTTTTCCTCTATCTCCATTGCTCTGGCCAAGGCTTCTGAGGAGGCTGCCTTCTCTGCCAATTCAGTTCTAAAGACGTAATCCTCCGTATTGATATTGAAAGCAAAACATCCTTCGATGGCATCTGTAATCACACCATAATAGGCTCTCTCAATCTGAGTGACATAGCCCTCATTCTCTTCGGCAAAAGAGAGGAAAAGGTCTCTGTCCTTGACGAATTTCTGGGATAAATTTTGATAGAATTTGGCCGATTCATTTTCCAGCTCTTTTGCAAAGCTCATCGCTCCAGAACATGTATTGACGATCATCGATATTTGACCTCCTCCCTCTAAAACCACCTCTGGATGACCACTTTACTTTCGGTGAAGAAACGGATCGCATCCCTTCCCTGTCCGTGCAAGACACCGTAGAAAGAGTCTTTCATTCCACTAAACGGGAAGAAAGCCATGGGAGCCACAATCCCGATATTTATTCCGATGTTACCACATTCAACCCTGTATTGGAATTCTCTGGCAGCTTTGCCGTTTGAAGTGAAGATCGAAGCGGCATTACCAAAGTTACTGCTATTTGCCATCTCAATCGCTTCATCAAGATCTTTCACCCTCATCACACTCGCCACAGGGCCAAAGATCTCCTCCTTGGCAATGGTCATGTCCGGTGTCACATCTTCAAAAATAGTTGGGTTGACAAAGCATGTATCAGGGTAACCCCCAATAATGGTTGGTTTTCTGCCATCAAGTAGAAGTTTTCCCTTCTCTCTAATCCCTATCTCGATATACTTAAGGACCCTCTGTTTTCCATCTATGGATTGCATCGGTCCCATTTGAATCGTATCATCAAGTCCATAACCGACCCTTATTTTAGAGGTGGCTTCAACAAAGGTATTTAAAAACTTTCGATAGAATCCATCGTCTTTACCCACAATCACAAGATTGGCTCCCGAGAGGCATCGCTGACCCGAGTTGCCGAAGAAAGATGTGAGCAAGGCTGCTATCGTTGCATTGATGTCAGCATCCGGCATCACCAACAGGAAGTTCTTCGCGCTCACTTGGACAATGGCTCTCTTACAGGCCTCGCCACATTTCTTGTAAACTTCTCTTCCTATGGAGGTCGTACCAACGAAAGTGATTCCTTTAATATCCGGATGCTCCATCAAAATCTGTGCAGCCTCTGCTCCCCCATGAATGACGTTATAGACCCCTGGTGGAAAACCAGCCTCATCAACCAGTTCAGCGAGTTTTACTTGACTGATTGGATCTCTCGGAGAAGGTTTCACGATAAAGGTATTTCCTGTGGCTAAAGCAAATGGGGAGTACCAAAGGGGAACCATAAATGGGAAGTTAAAAGGAGCAATATTGGCGAAGACCCCCAAAGGTTGGTAAATGACATATTCATCTATACCTGTTGCAATATCTTCTAAATTATATCCCATCATCAAAGAAGGAATCCCCGTACCTACCTCCACCATTTCAATTCCACGTCTTGTTTCTCCTCTTGATTCGTCAATGGTCTTGCCATGTTCCATAGTCTGGACTCTGCTGAGTTGTTCAAAATTTTTTTCCATCAGTTCCTTCAATCTAAAAAGGCATCTTGCCCTGGCAAGTGGGGTTGTTCGCCTCCATTCAGGAAAAGCCTCTTTGGCCGATCGGATTGCTGCCAATACCTCATCCTTGGTTGACATCGGGACTCTTGCCAATAGCTTCCGAGTGGCAGGATTAAACACATCCCAAATCTGGTCTGATTTGGACTTAACCCATTCTCCATTGATATAATTCTTGAGCTCCAATACCTCTTTTATCGGTTCTTCTAAGATTGCCATCGAATGCCTCCTCCTTTATCAAGTTTTCATTTTTCATCCACACAACTCATTGATCGTCAGGAGCATTATCTTTACACAGTCTACCATCTGTTTAATTTCAATGTTCTCATCAAAGGTATGAGCGTTTCGGACGTCGCCAGGTCCGAAAGTCACAGCCTGGATCTTGGCATCATTGATAAGATTCCTGACATCCGTAGAGTAGACCGTGCCAAAAGGCTCTTGAGAAATTCCTGAAACTTGGGCAGCGTATTTTCGCAAAACATTGGCGAGCAGAGAATCGACTGGAACCTCTGCAGACTCATAGACCATCGTCCGCTCGATTTGATATTGGAAATCTCGATCCTCGAAAGCGAGTTTTTCAAGGATCTCCCTAAGCTCCCCTTCTACACTCTCCGGAGTCTCCTCGGGATTGAATCTCCTATCAAGAATAAGTGAGCAGGATTCTGGAACCGTATTCTCTTTCGTCCCTCCATTGATCATCGTCATCGTGCATTGACGTTTTCCAAGAAGGGGATGCCCATAGGCGCGCAATCTCTTGTCATATTCTATCAGCCTTTCTGCAAGCTTTACTGCTTTCTCGATGGCGTTGATTCCCTGTTCTGCAACGCTCGCATGGGCTGGTTTTCCTGCTAAGGTAATCCGAAACCAGGCTAATCCCTTCTCTGCTGTCGCCACCCTCAGAGCAGTGGGTTCGAGAACGATCCCATAGTCCCCTTTAACTCCTTTTCTGAGTAGGAGGTGCTTTGTCCCTGGCTCGCCAGTCTCTTCCCCGATGACGAATTGAAAGATAACCTCCCCCCGATGGAATCCTGTTTCATTAAGGATCTTAGCCAATATCATCATGACCGCCAGGCCACCCTTCATATCACACGATCCCCGACCATAAATCCTCCCTCCCTCTACCACCCCCTCATAGGGATCGTACTTCCATTGACTTCTTGAGCCCTCGGGAACGACATCCATGTGCCCATTGACGATGAGGGTGCGTGCGGACTCTCTCCCTTTGATCACGGCCAATACCTGAGGCCGATGAGAAAAAGGTTCGAATACCATCTCGCTTTCCGCTCCCCATTCCTTGAGGTGATTAAAAATATACTCTGCACAACCTTTCTCATTTCCAGGAGGATTCTGAGTGGGGATTCGAATCATTTCTTGCGTCAGCTTTATTAATAAGTCGACATTCACATTATCAAGTACTTTTTCGTTCATCTTCTCTTTCCTGAAAGATTATTTCAAGCGTCACCCTTTTGCAAGACAAGAGGGCTGAACAAGTGAAATACTTCGGTTGATCAGGATGGGGGAAAAGGGCCCTCATTGGGCTATGAGACCTTCAACCGGCCTCTCACATTCTCGATCAGACCCCAAACGCCCCCTCGGGCAAATAATACAAAAGCAACGAAAACGGCCCCGAGGATAAGAAGCCAACGCTCCCAATAAGCGCAAGCGATATCTGAAGCTAATGTTACAATCCCCGCACCCAAGATGGGCCCAAAGAGGGTTCCCATCCCTCCAATGAGTTCCATCATCACGATCTTTCCCGAAGTATCGAAGGCCACATGATTGATATCGACAAAATTCATAAACATGGCATAGAGATTCCCTGCCAATCCCATAAACATCCCACCGATCACAAAGGCGGTGACCTTGAAGAACCGTGTATTATACCCAATGGCTTGCGCTCTCGTTTCATTTTCACGAATTCCTTGGAGAACCTTCCCAAAGGGGGATTGGGTGATCATCTTAATCAGGATGAATGAGAGGATGAAGAAGAAGAGGCAGAAGAAGTAGAACCGGGCCTCTGAGAAAAGATTGATGTTCAACAAACCCGGTATCTCTAAATTGGGACGGGGAATATCCCTCAGGCCGTCACTGCCTCCAGTCAACGTCTTCCACTGGTATGCAATAAAGAAAATCAACTCATTGAAGGCGAGTGTGAGGAGCACACTGTAGGTCCCTGCACGCTGAGTACTCATGTAACCGAAGAGGACGGCCAAAATAGCTGCTCCAAAGATGGCTGCCCCCATACACAAGAATATATTTGGTTGATAATGGTGAATTAAAAGGCCTGTAATATAAGCCCCCGTACCGAAGAAAGAGGCCTGACAAAACATCATAATCCCTGTATAGCCAAGGAGGAGGTCAAAGGCGATCGTGGCCATAGCAAAGATGAGGATCTCTGTGGCGAGAGCCTTGTAGGGAAGGATAAAAGGTAGGATCAGAAAGATGAAAAAGATGATCAGAATGCTCAAATTCTTCTGAAAGATTTTCTTCCATTGATCCAATTTCAT
>Ga0129298_10000277_pt1 | contig 19597 bp, 16 predicted proteins | sample I19B2metaG_FD_94707 | JGI IMG/M metagenome (GOLD analysis project Ga0129298, IMG submission 94707) | Lake sediment bacterial and archeal communities from Gulf of Boni, Indonesia to study Microbial Dark Matter (Phase II) - ​I19B2 metaG | ecosystem: Environmental > Aquatic > Freshwater > Lake >... | reverse complement strand
CTATTTCATTCTGATCGACCATTTATTATCACCACACCGTTTTTATTCTGGTACAACTTTATTACTTTATAATTTACTATCGAAAATTATCCCGGAAGACATTGCTTTCCTAAATCCTAAATAATGAAGTGCTATTAGTTTGCCCCGTATCCTATAAATTAAACAGTGCTTGAATAAGCAAGAAATGAGAGTCGTTGTATGTTTTACTACCCCGTAAATGAATTAACGGCCGGATAAATACTTCTTTCCGACCGTTAATCCCATTCAGCTGAATCTTCACTTGCTACAACCATTACTGAAATCAAACCTCTTTCCTGAACTACCATGATAAAGAACAATTACTTCTGGTGGACTCATCCCTTTCGTGTTAATTTTGTTACTTAATTAACCTGTTCTTTGGACTCATCCCTTTCCTTCATAAATTTTTATATCTAAACCCTTAAGGATTGTATTATTTATTTACCACAAAAAAAGAATTCAAAACAAATTTTTTATTTTTATATTCGACATTATTTCTGTGGATACAATTTACTGCAGCAGAGTTTGCCTATAATCCGGATAAAATGCAATACCCTGTAGAAACTACAGTAGTAATACTTTTGCCAGCATTCCCCGGCAAAATCAAAATCCAATATTTATCAGCAATTGCCAATATAATCCACATTTTACTAACAACCTGTGGAGCAATCAGTATAAATTGTAAATTTATGAGAAAGGTCATGCATAATATCTTTGTCTTGATAATAAGGTGCAACAAACTCTTTGAGTGCTGCCATATCCATGTGAACCACCTCCGAAAATTCAGACAGGTATTATTTAATATATTTACCACATTGTCAATATGGAATATTTATCCACAATTTTCCACGGCTATCCCGTATGTTAAAATCGGATCGAGCCTAAATAAAATTTGCTCGGCATCGGGCTTTGCAAAATTTTGTCATCACATGCTGCAGACCTAATGTAGGGGCGGACGACTCTGTCCGCCCACTTCTGTGATAGTAATAACACTTACTATTTATGCATATCCCATGTTAATACTTTAATAAATACAAGCTGACAGAATATTTTCTACTTTGAAGATCCTCCTCTGATTCCTTAGGTAACATAAAGCCTTTACATTTTCAGCCGTTATCTCTAATACTTTTATATTCCGTTTCGTAATTTTGCTACCCTTTTGATAAATAATTGTAATTATGCAGTTTCTCTCCATGGAGGCCTTTAGTATATGATTAATCATAACTTCCTCCTACAAAGCACTTTATATGTAGAATATCACGAACATATGTTCTTGTCAATAATAAACAAAACCGCCCGTCTATACCAGGCGGTTCTCATTAATTTTGACACATTCATGTTACCGTTGAAAAACAGACATGTATTGGACACTTCTTTAAATTTCTTCAAAAAAAGACCATAGGATCAATTTGTAATCCTATGGCTTGGAATACTTCTCCCAAAAATACACAAGTAGTTGGTTTAATTACATACTACAGCGTAATTGTGTAAAAATCGTTAGTATTATGTAAACTATTTGTAAATGAAAGATTTACCATTACGCTTCAATGCTTTTACATAAGTTTTTGTTGAAGGTGTATGGTTGGTGTAAAATAACAAAGGGTTCCAAGACTTAAATCTTGAAACCCTTTATTTATTTGGCGTGCCCAAGAGGATTCGAACCTCCGGCCTGCGGTTTAGGAAACCGACGCTCTATCCTGCTGAGCTATGGGCACATAAAAAGGACGACTATTAGTATACTAGAAATTACGGTATATTTCAAGTACATTTTTCAACCTGTTTTTGCCACTATGTTTTACCTCCGGGCACTCATCAAAGCAGTAACATTTATCTTCAACAAGCCGATATATAAAACGGGAAGTTTTCTTCCGATATTGTCCCTGTTGACATATGGTGTTATTATTGACATATATGGTAAGAAACTGCCCGGGAGGGAAATCTGATGCCTGAAAATACAAATCGGAATTTATATAGACTTTTAAAGCCGGTTCTTGTTCTTCTTTTTTGCTGCGCTTTCATGCTGTCCTTCGTACAGGCCGTCCAAGCTTATCCCAATTCACTGACGCTTACAGCCGTGACAAACAATCAGATAAGATTGACCTGGACCGACCAGCAAAGCAATTCACTTGACTATTTCGTCGAAAGGCGGGTGGATACTGAAGGTTATGTCAATATTCACTCGGCAAGCTCTGGTATAAGGACATTCATTGATTCAAACATCACTTACGGCCATGTATATTACTACAGGGTAGGTGTTTTTGATCCTTCAACAAACACTACAGTATATTCAAATGAGGTATATTACAGTACCAATTCACCTACATTAACCGCACCCGATTCACTGGACCTTACGGCTTATTCAGCCACGCAGATTGATCTTCGCTGGACATACCCCATACAGACAAATTATTATACAAAAATTGAGCGGAGGACCGATGATACCGGTTGGGTAACCGTTGCAAACGCAGCAGCCGGAGTAACAAAATACAGTGATACAAACCTTACACCGGGTACGAAATATTACTACAGGATAACTGCAACTTCCGATTCACTGGTGGTATCACTGCCTTATCCCTCCGATGCCACAGGGAAATGGGTCTATACAAAGACCTCCAAGCCTGCGAGTATCAGCGCTGTTTACATCAACTCACCGTCCCAGGTGCTTCTGAACTGGTATTTCATTACAAATACCAGCACAAATAATAATACAAATAACAGTAATGACATCAGGTCTTTCACCATTGAAAGAAAATCAGGAAATGAGGATTTCAAAAGCATCGGCACTGCATCTTCAAGCACTCCCTATTGGACTGATACAACCGTAAGCCAGAATACAAGATATGTTTACAGGGTAAAGGCCTTAACCGACAATTCATCCTCGGATTATTCCGATGAGGCGGTTATTTTTACGGCTGTTTTAAACCCTCCAAGTGATCTGACTGCTGTATCAATATCCGAGCGAAAGATCAAGCTTACCTGGGTGGACAATTCCTCCAATGAAACAGGCTTCGAATTATGGAGAAGAAGCGGATCCGGTGATAGCTGGGAGAAGCTTGCCGTGGTTCTCTCCGGCATTACTTCCTACACGGATGAAAGCATAACAACCGGCGTTCAGTATTATTACAAGGTCAGAGGAGTGTTTTATGACAATATTTATTCAACCTATTCAAATGAAGCAGGCATTCAAACCGCACAGCTGAACGCTCCCAGCAATCTGCAATATTCAGTGAGCTCCCCTTCCGAAATACTTTTGACCTGGGTTGATAATTCCTCAAATGAATCGGGTTTCAAGGTAGAAAGAAAAACAGGTATCGAGGGAGATTGGACAGATGTGGCGACTTTATCCGAGAATACCACCAGTTTCAGTGACACCGGCCTGACAGAGTTTACACAGTATTATTACAGGGTCAAAGCATACAATACCACTTATTCATCCGTCTCCTACAGTAATATAACAGATGTGGTACTTGGTGTACCAAAGGCTCCGTCAGATCTGGCTTCACAAACCCTGTCCAGCAGCCGCATCAAGCTTTCCTGGACTGATAATTCCGGCAATGAACTGGGTTTTAGAATAGAAAGATCGAAATCCGGAGATTATTTTTCACAGGTTGCCCAGGTAGATGTAAATATCACTGAATATACGGATACCGGTCTTGAGCCGGGCACTCAATACATATACAGGGTTAATTCCTACAACAGGAGCGGGGTTTCTGAAAACACAGGCACGGTATATGCCGTCACATCACCTTCAAAAACCTTTAATGACATCCAGAATATCCCCTGGGCTAAAAATGCAATTGAAGACCTTGCCAGCCGTGGCGCGATAAGCGTAAATTCCTATGGGAGCTTCCTTCCCGACGCTATACTCACAAGGGCGGAATTTGTATCCCTGGTCGTTAAAAGCTTCAAGCTCGACAGGATTACTGTAGGGGGATTTGCAGATGTAAGCTTCAAATACTGGGCTTACAGGGAGATAATGATTGCAAGGCTGTACGGTATTATCTCAGGAGACAGCTACAACAGATTTTATCCGGATTCACCGATCTCACGCGAAGACATGTCCGTAATCATCACAAAGACCCTGAAGGTTGTTGAAAAGCCCCTTCCAGCATATGATGTTTCAATACTGAACAAGTATGCTGACTCTGGTGAAATCTCATCATATGCACTTTCAAGCCTGGCTTCATTAAATGGGGAGAATATTCTAAATGGAACGACAATCAATTCCATAAGTCCCAAAGATCCTGTTACAAGGGCAGAAGCAGCAGTAATCATATACAGGGTCATAGACAGATAAATTGTAGGGAACAACGCCCTCGTCGTTCCTAATAGTTGCATAAATACGGGGTATGATCAAAGGTCATACCCCTTTTACATTTGGTCTGCAACATGTGAAGACAAAAGTTTGCGAGGCTCGATGCCGAGCAAATTTTATTCATTCCTCAATTTCCATCAGTACAGCTCTTACAGGCGATCCGTCCCCACCTTCGATGCACAGTGGCAGCCCCGAGAACATGTAAGTGCCTTCCCTGACGTCCTTCATGCACAGGCCTTCTATAATCCCTATGCTGTTTGAAAGCAGAAGCCTGTGGACTACCGGACCGCTGTCCACGCCGTAACCGCCCACTGAAAGATAATCGATCCCTATTGTTTTGATTTTTTTCTGAACGAGGTATTCGGCCGCAGAAACCTCAAGATATACAAAGTCTTTGTAAAATTCCTCCGATTCCGGAAGGTCACTGTTGGAAGTCCTGAAGAAAATGATGTCCCCTTCGTTTACCGGTAAACCCTTTAAGTCATCAGCGGTTATGTACTTTTCCGAATTCAGTTTGAATACCTTGACAAAGCCTATAAACCTCGACAGGTCCACTGAAGGCATTGAGATGCCGTCATTTACAAAATGAACCGGAGCATCCGCATGTGTACCTGTATGCACTCCCATACTCATGGACGACAGGTTGTAGTCCCCACCGGATTTCATGGTTTTCGTCCTGGTTATCCTGACTTCATCGTCACCGGGCCATACAGCCATACCGGTGTATATTCTCCTGCTGATGTCGATAATCCTCTTGATTTTCATAATTCACCCTCCTCCTGCCTATAGTTTATCACGTATTCAATATTAAAAAAATTAAAAAGTGGTAAAATATATGACATAGTTTTATAATTATAAGCATATTAAAGCACAAACTCCAAATTCTGGCCGCAGGAGGTATTATTTATGGCAGAAAACAAAAGCAGCCGCCTTCCGAAACGTGAAGAAATAGACAGCAGGTATAAGTGGAAGCTTGAAGATATTTATAAAAACACTGAATTGTGGGAAGAGGATTTCAAAAAGGCCCGCAGCCTTTCCCGGGAAATACTCAAATACAAAGGCCGCCTTGCAGAAAGTGCAGACACCCTTTCAGCCTGTCTTAAGCTTTGTGACGAATTAACCTCAACCAATGACATGGTATTCGTATATTCCAAAATGAAAAGGGATGAGGATAATTCAAATCATGTATACCAGGCTCTTGCAGACAGGGCCATGTCATTGTCCACCGAGGTGTATGCCGCTATTTCCTTTATTGTACCTGAAATAATCTCCATACCGGAGAATACTCTGAAGGGCTTCATCAATGCCAATAAAGAGCTGCAGCTGTACAGGCAGCATATCAACGAAATACTCAGGCAGAAGAAGCATATCCTGTCCGACAGTGAAGAACAGCTTCTGGCCATGTCATCGGAAATATCCCATGCACCGAAGGATATTTTTACAATGTTCAACAACGCGGATATTAAATTTCCCGTTATTAAGGATGAAAACGGGGAAGATATCGAAGTGACCAAGGGCAGATACATCAAGTTCCTGGAGAGCAAAGACAGGAGGGTGCGCCAGGATGCCTTCCATGCCTTATACAGCTCATACGGCAGTACAAGGAACACTCTTGCGTCAACTTTGAGCAGCAATGTAAAGAAGAACAGGTTTTATGCAACAGTCAGGAAGTACAATTCTTCACTGGAAGCTTCCCTGGACTCGGATAATATTTCAACCGGGGTATATGACAGCCTTATAGATACAATCAACAAAAACCTCGGTCTCCTGCACAGGTATCTGAAGCTGCGTAAAAAGGCCCTGAAGCTTGATGAACTCCACATGTACGATTTATATGTGCCGATTGTGGATCAGCCTAAAAAGAGCATTCTTTATGAAGATGCGCTGAAACTGGTAGAAAAGGGACTGCAGCCCCTTGGCAGCGAGTACATGGGCTATCTTAAACAGGGTCTTACCTCCGGCTGGATAGATGTGTTTGAAAATGAGGGCAAGACAAGCGGCGCTTATTCCTGGGGTGCATACAAGGTTCATCCGTTCGTGCTGCTGAATTTCCAGGGCACAATCAATGATGTATTTACAATTGCGCACGAGATGGGACATGCGCTTCATTCCTTCTATACAAACAAAACTCAGCCGTACATCTATTCCGAATATAAAATTTTCGTGGCGGAAGTAGCATCTACGGTCAATGAATCCCTGTTGATGAATCAGATGCTTTCAGACACCCAGGATAAAAAAGAGAGATCCTATCTTCTGAACCATTACCTTGAAGAGTTCCGGGGGACGGTATTCCGTCAGGTGATGTTTGCTGAGTTCGAAAAAATCATACATTCGAAGGTAGAACAGGGTGAAGCCCTTACACCCCAGGAATTTTGCAGTATCTATACGGATCTCAACAGCAGATACTTCGGCAGTGAAGTCGTGATTGATGAAGACATTGCCATGGAGTGGTCAAGGATACCGCATTTTTACAACAGCTTCTACGTATATAAATACGCTACAGGCTTTTCCGCTGCAACATCACTGTCCCAGCAGATTTTAAAGGAAGGCGCGCCTGCTGTGAGCCGGTATATAAACTTTTTAAGCAGCGGCGGATCGGATTATCCGCTGGAGCTGTTGAAAAAAGCCGGTGTCGACCTTTCCACGCCCAAGCCCGTACAGGATGCACTGAATGTTTTTGAAAACATCCTTGCAGAGCTTGAAGGACTTGTATAAGGATAATATTGAACAGCCCCTGGAGCCTGAATTCACATTACAAATTTTACTGGCAAAACACGTTAAACACGGGAGGGATCATTGTGAAAGACCCAAGAATTACTCAACTGGCAAAAAACCTTGTCAATTACTCCGTCCGGCTTCAGCCGGGTGAAAAAATCCTGATAGAGAGCATAGGCAATGAAACCATGCTCACCAAGGCATTAATAAAGGAGGCTTATGCCGCCGGAGGCATACCTTTTATTACGGTAAAAAACAACGAACTGCTGCGGGTCCTGCTCACAGAGTGCAGTACAGAGCAGATAAAAGCTATGGCTTCCTTCGAAATAGCCCGCATGAAGGAAATGAACGCGTATATAGGGCTGCGTACGGGTGAGAACGTAAGCGAACTGGGTGCAGTCCCCTCTGAAAAAACGAAGGTATATATGGAGTATTACCAGAAGCCTCTGCACAGTGACCTGCGCGTAAAACACACAAAATGGTGCATCTTAAGATACCCCAATCATTCAATGGCACAGCTGGCAGGTATGGCAACCGACTTTTTTGAAGACTTCTATTTCAATGTGTGCAACCTGGATTATTCCAGAATGTCCAAAGCAATGGACAGTCTGGTAAAGGTCATGGAAAAGACAGACCGCGTGCGGCTCACCGGTAAGGGTACCGACCTGAACTTCTCCATCAAGGGGCTTCCGGCCATAAAGTGTGACGGGAAGATGAATATTCCGGACGGTGAAGTGTTCACAGCACCCGTCAGGGACTCCGTCAATGGTGTTATCTCCTATAACACACCGGCAGTATACCAGGGGTCAACCTTTGAAAACATCCGTCTGGAATTCAAGGACGGAAAGATTGTGAATGCCACCGCAAATGACACCGAAAAAATCAACAAGATATTTGATACCGATGCTTCTGCAAGGTATGTAGGCGAATTCGCCATAGGGGTAAACCCTTATATTGAAACCCCTATGAAGGATACTCTTTTTGACGAAAAAATAAAGGGAAGCATCCACTTCACTCCGGGAAGCAGCTATGACGAATGCTATAACGGCAACAAGTCCGCCATACACTGGGATCTTGTACTGATACAAAGGCCCGAATACGGCGGAGGAGAGATCTGGTTCGACGATGTGCTTGTCAGAAAAGACGGACTGTTCGTACTGGACGAATTGAAGTGTTTGAATCCGGAAAACCTTAAATAAAAGATAACTAAAAATGAGTTCCACGAGGGGAACTCATTTTTAGTTATCTTCTTAATATCCATATAGACACTCTATGAAAATGATGGTAGAATGAATTGTACGTATGCAAACAATATTCATACTAACACTACGTATACTAATGATTGGGAGGGTCAACATGAAAAGAGTCACAGCATTATTACTATCAACCATCCTATTATTAAGCGGATGTAATGCGGCAAAAGATAGTTCCACTTTGAAGGACGAAGCTAAAGAGACCTCAAAGCCGCAAGAGGTGTACATCATGGCAGGAAAAATCGAGGCCGGGGAAAAAGCCGATCTGACAACAAAAATCACGGCGAAGGTTTCCAAAGTAGCTGTAGATGTGGGAGCCAAGGTTCAGAAAGGTGATCCCTTGGTCTACCTGGATGTCAAGGATATCGAGGCGCAGGTGAATCAGGCGCAGGCAGGTGTCAGTACCGCCAGGGCAAACCTTGTAAAAGTAGAGAGCGGAGCACGTCCTGAACAGGTCATACAGGCTCAGGCCGCATTGGAAAGCGCTCAAAAGAACTATGACACTTCCAAGCTCAACCTGGAAAGAACCAGACAGCTTTTTAACACCGGTGCAGTCTCACAGCAGCAGATGGATGCGACAGAAACACAGTTTGCAGCTGCTGACGCACAGTACAAAAGTGCACAGGAGCAGCTGAAGATTTTGAGTACCGGAGAGACGAAGGAAACACTGGAGGTCCTTAAGGCTCAGGTTACACAGGCTCAGGCCGCCCTGGAGCTTGCACAGACCCAGTTGGCCAATGGAACCATATATGCTCCTATAGACGGTATTGTCACATATAAAAATATAAATGAGGGTGAAGTTGTTTCTTCCGTGACCAATGCTACCTTGTTCAGCATCGTAAATACCAGTGCAATGTATATCAATGCTTATGTTCCGCCGGCACTCACCACCCAGATGAAGCAGGGACAGGGTGTCGTTATTAAAGTGTCGGAAAATCCCGATAAGAAATACCAGGGAGAAATCTCAGTCATAAATTCCGCAATAGACTCCCGCAACAAAAACGTATTGGTAAAAATCATACTTAAAGATATCGACCCGGTACTGAAGCCTGGAATGTTCGCACAAATCGCACTAAAAAACTAAGGCAGGGAGGTATATTACAATGAATGGAAAACGAAAAATATTGATTATAGCGATCCTAAGTCTCATGGTAGTCGCATTAGGCAGCATAGGAATCTATTATGGGTATGAAAATACATTTTATGTATCCACCGATGACGCAAGGATAACCGGCGATCTTGTAAAAGTAAGCCCGCAGATATCGGGAAGGCTATTGGAATTTAATGTGGATGAAGGTGATACGGTTGTAAAGGACCAGATAATGGGAAGGCAGGAAATGCTGAACCTTCCGGATACCAGCATAGACCAGTCATTGGTACGCGCCCCCATAAGCGGCATAGTTATCAGGAAGCAGGCAAATATCGGGGAAATTGATGCTCCGGGACAAACTCTTGCCATACTCATAGACCCCAATAAGCTTTATATAAGTGCCAATATAGAAGAAACAAAGCTGGGAAGATTAAGGCAGGGACAAAAGGTTGAAATTACAATTGACCAGTTCGGAAGCAGGAAATTCACTGGAAAAGTACAGTCTGTAGGCCAGGCCTCCAATTCCACCTTCGCCCTCATTCCGACCTCAACCGGAGGCACTTTTACCAAGGTCGTTCAAAAGATTCCGGTAAAAATCCAGTTTGACAGTATTGATGCCAAGCTGCTGCCCGGCACAAACGCTGTCGTTAAAATTCATATAAAATAACGGGGTGAGGAAAATGCAGGAAGTGCAGGAACAAAAGCATGACGGCTTGTATAAATGGCTTGCCCTGTTCGTTGTAGTAATAGGTACCTTTATGGCCATTCTCGACAGTGCCATTGTCAATATTGCCATTCCAAAGATAATGGCTGTGTTTGGCGTTTCGCTGGATGACGTAAAATGGATACTGACAGCATACACTCTGGCACTGGGAGCTATTATCCCTTTAACAGGATTTCTTTCCGAAATATTCGGATCAAAAAAAATATATATGTCCGCTCTGGCAATGTTTACTTTGGGGTCGCTGCTTTGCGGTTTTGCATGGAACAACACCTCCATGATAATTTTCCGTGTCATTCAGGCGCTTGGCGGCGGTATGATCATGCCGGTAGGCATGCAGATCATATTTCAGATATTTCCGCCCCATGAACGCGGAAAAGCATTGGGTTTTTGGGGAATTGCGTCCATGGCCGCCCCGGCAATCGGCCCGACTTTGGGTGGTTATATAATCGAGCATTTGGACTGGCGTCTCATCTTCACGGTAAATGTTCCGATAGGAGTTTTCGGTGTAATAATGGCAGGTCTGCTTCTTAAAAAATCGCCCACAAAGCCTTTCCACAGCTTTGATGTTATTGGATTCCTGTCGTCTACTGTCGGTATAGTCTGCATATTGTATGTTCTTGGTGAAGGCACGAACATAGACTGGGGAGATATAAAAAATCCACTGCTGATGGTGCTGGGATGTATAAGTCTTGTGTTGTTTGTTGTAAATGAGCTTTCGCATCCCAATCCCCTGCTTGAATTACGTATTTTCAAGGCCCTGAATTTTACAATCAGCCAGCTTGTCACCTGCATCACAACACTTGCACTGATGGGCGGGGTATATGTTCTGCCTTTATTCCTGCAGAATATCAGAGGCTATACGGCTATGGAGACCGGTGTGATTCTCTTTCCATCCGCTATCGCTTCAGGAATAATGATGCCCATCAGCGGAGCCTTATTTGACAAGTTCGGAGCAAAGCCCGTTACCATTCCGGGACTGATAATACTGGCAGTGACCTCCTACGAATTATCGTTTTTGAGTATGGACATGACCAGAGAAACAATCACCATTATTGCCACCATAAGAGGATTGGCCATGGGCCTGTGTATGATGCCGGTCAATACCGCCGGGATGAATTCCGTTCCCCATCATCTCGTAGGAAAAGCATCCGCACTGTCCAATACCATCCGTCAGATCATGGCATCCTTAAGTGTCACAATAATGACAACCATCCTGCAGGATAAGTTAAGCAACAACTATGCCAGGCTGGCAGAGCAAGTAACCCCTTTCAACCAAACCGCCACAGATGTGTTAAAGCAGCTGCAGGGACTGTATATGCAAAACGGGTTGTCGTCCGGCGAAGCCCAGGGTGCTGCATTTTCAACTCTGGCTGGATTTGCACAAAGACAGGCATATATAGACGCAATGGATTTTGCGGTTGCAATGACTTCTGTAGTGGTTGTAGCTGCTATAATCATGGTACTGTTCATGCAGGATAAAAAGATATCCAAAGAGCAACCTTCAGGAAACAAATCACAGGACAAGGAGTCAGCAGATGAACCAGAAGCAGGATTTACAGTCATCGCCGAATAGCTCTATAGAGAAAATACTTGCACTCTTTAAATCCATTCAGAAGAATTACAGGGATATGATATTTGAAAAGTCCAGGCAGTACGGCTTGACAGGTCCTCAAATGGGGGTGATATTCTCACTGCATCACAAGCCTTTTATAACATTGCATGAGTTGAGTGAACAAATGGGTCTGTCAAAAAGCACGACTTCAGGGATAATAGACCGGCTTGTATCACAGGGAATTGTAATCAGGGAGATACCGGAGGATAACCGGAGAATCGTAAGGCTTTCACTGTCCCAGGATTTTTTAAGGAACAACGACCTGATTGACTTAAAGAACAAGTATTTGACGGATATCCTCAGTAACGCCACTCCGGAAGATTTACAAATAATAATCTCCGGTCTGGAGAGGCTTTGCGAGTTGGTGAAGGAAAGCAGGCAGTAGGCGGGTTTCAGTGGGATTGCACCCTCACTTTTTCTTCAATAGAAATTTACACTACAAAATTTCCACAAATTAATGATGTAACAAAGTAGTACTATCCTATTGCCTCCTTCAAATCCTTTTCAAGGAGTTCCCAGCCTATGCGTTCAAGGGTGTTCCCAAACCTTTCACCCTGCTTTCCGTGCTTTTTGAAGAATCCCATGGCGGCTTCCACCACTTTATGAAGCTCTTCGGTAGAAAAAATAACAGGAAGCAGCTGCTTTCCTATAGAGATCCTGTTTCCGAAGAGTCCGCCGAAATACACCACAAACCCGCTCTTACCCTCCCAGGCAGACGACGGACATGACTTTACACAGCGGCCGCAGTAATTACAGCTGCTTTCATCATAAACCAGCTTTTTCTGCTGTTTATCCACACTGATTGACTTTGTACGGCAGACAGCTGCACAGATACCGCAGTAAGTACACTTGCTTTCCGTCCATTCCGGTTTCATAGCACCTTTTACCCCAAGGTCGTTCTCTTCTGCCTTCAGGCAGTTGTTCCGGCATCCTGTTATGCCCAGCTTGAACTTATGAGGCAGCTCCCTGGCATAGTATTTCTGATCGAACTCCTTAGCAAGTGCAGTTGTATCTATCAGACCGCTTGAACATATTGCGCTTCCCTGACATGCCGTAACCGTCCTTACCCTTGCGCCACCGGCTCCCGGCTCCAGACCCGCTTCAGCGAGTTCCCTTTTTACCGCTTCAATATCTTCAAGCTTTATAAAAGGAATTTCTATACTCTGTCTTGAGGTCATATGGATATAGCCCTGCCCGTATTTTTGCGAGATTTCATGAACCTTCTGCAGCTGTTCAGATTTGATCTGTCCACCTACAATCCGGAGCCTCATTGAAAAGTTGTTCTTTTGTACCTGATGCATAAATCCGGACTTTTTCAATTCCTTGTAATCTGCCTGTGCCATAATTATTCTCCTTTGATATCAATTGTTCCCCCGACAATTTTCTTTTTTGTTCAAGCCCTTCGCTGCAGCATGCTCTGCTATCTATGATAATACCACATTACCTTTCCATATTTCAAATCCCAGGCACTTGTCCATACTCCATCATGCCCTGTCCAGGCCCATCTCTGTCTTTTCCCATATCACTATCAGTGTCAAATAGAACGTTACCTTTTTCAATATGCCAATCACTGCCGTATTCAGCTTTTACAGCAATACCGTTACAGGTAATAATCAATTATGATCTCATGTTTTCTAAGAAGTTCACATGCTGCATTTACAGCCCCGTCGACGTCTGTCCCGCTGACCGCCGCATCTGGCTGGAAGCTGTTGAAGGGTGAATCACCGGTGTTTACGATCAGAATCTCGTTTGGCTGGTTTAATAGCTTGAGTTTACCGGCTTCATAGTCATCCAGGTTGAAAACCGAAGTAATGAAAATTTGTCCAGAATCTGTAAATATCCTTGCCAGTTCACCTATATGCCTTATATGTTCATCTCTTCCTTCATAACCGGAAACGGCATCTGATGCAAGCCCATGCATGAGGCTGGAAACGCCAAGGTAATAGGCCTTGTACTTCATATCGAACAGCTTTTTTTCCAGTTCCTTTCCTATATCCTGTATGGTTTTTTCGCTGCCCTCGCTGCCTGAGGTTATGACTACAAATTTTGACTTGTGTTGATAAGCCTCTTCTCTTTCATATGACGATATGGAACTTCTGTCCCATAGGAATTCCCTGTCCCTTACATGCTCAACCAGGGTATTTTCGGTGTCCGGTACGCATTCAAGTATGATTCCCCCGCCGGATATTTCGTAGTTGTCCACTATTACAAACCTTCCTGTCAGTTCTATCTCTGAAATCAGGTCGAAAGCTATGGGCTTCGAAGTCTCAAGAATACATTCGGCAACGTCATGCCTCTCCACTCTGTCTTTAAATGTATCTATGTCAAGTTCCGCAGCATCTATGATGCTTAAAATGTCAACCAGCTTTACACCGATTCTCATTGACCCTATTTTCAGCTTGTAGGTCTTGTTTTTTATGAATGGCGACTTTCCCACCCAGAATATGTTTGCCCTGAAGCGGGAGCTTACTGAAGGCAGTTTTTCTTCAGCCTTTACCATAAGTTCACCTGGCTGTATGTAGATCTGCGTCTTCAAGGTTACCCCTATGGCTTCATCAGCACCAGCACCAGCCCTAGGTTTTACATTAAGGCCCTCGATGCTGTTTATGACGGATTTTTTTCTTGAGGGCAGGAAAACAACCTCATCACCGCTTTTTATATTACCGCATAAAACCGTCCCTGCCACTATCCTTCTGTCATCGCCTGACTCGGTAAACTTGTAGATATCCTGTACAGGCATGCGCAGCGGCAGTTCCAGGCTGCCCTTCTTGTTGGCAAAGCTGTCCAGCTGTTTCAATACAGTCGGCCCTTCATACCAGGAAGTGTTTTCAGATTCATTCGCAATATTGTCACCGTTGAATGCACTTATAGGAATGAAATTTACCGGTCTAATATTCACCTTCCGTAAAAACTCGGTAAACTCGGTGCTTATTGAGTTAAAGACATCCTTGTCGAAATTTACGAGGTCCATCTTGTTTACCAGTACCACAACCTGCTTGATGCCGAGCATGGATACAATATGTCCGTGCCTTTTTGAATTCTCCTGTATTCCCTCCTTAGCATCTATTACAAGGAGCGCAGCTTCCGCCCTGGATGCCCCTGTAACCATGTTCTTCAAGAATTCGATGTGCCCCGGTGCATCTATAATTATATAATCCCTTTTTCGAGTTTTGAAAAAGCTTCTTGCCGTATCGATGGTTATACCCTGAGCCTGTTCATCCTTTAGTGCGTCAAGGAGAAAAGCATATTCAAACGGCCGGGAATTCTTTCTGCAGTATTCCTTTACCGATTCCAGCTTGCCTTCCGGCAAGGAACCGGTATCCGCCAGCAGCCTTCCTATAACCGTACTTTTGCCATGATCCACATGTCCGACTATTACAATATTCATGGCCTCTCGAGTATTTGGCACAATTTTATATTTTTCATCATTAATATTCATAGTTTTTCTCCATTTACCTTTTATTTTATGGCTGATGGCTGATGGCTGAATGTTTAAACTGCTCCTGCTGCATTTTTCAGTCTTTCCAGCCTTCAACTATCAGCTTTCAGCCTTACCGTATGATGCTTCTCACCAGATGCGAAGCATCTCTCAACATGGGCGCAGCCCATCTCAACAAGCGCTCGCGCTTCTCAGCTATCAGCCAATAGCCAGTTGCCAACAGCCTACATATACCCGCCTCTTCTCAGTGTCTCAAGTCCCCCGCCGTCGTCCTTGTCCTGTGCACGGCCGGACCTTTCTGCAATATGTGCAAATTTTCCGCTTTTCAGCTCTTCAATGATTTCACTGACATTCTTTGCATTTGAATCCACAGGGAAGGTACAGGGATAGCACCCCAGCGACCTGTAGCGTTTGCCGTTACCCTGATCGAAATAAAGTGATGTAACGGGAATGTTCTCTCTTTCGATATATTCCCAGATATTCAGCTCTGTCCAGTCAAGCAAAGGATGAACCCTTATGTGCGTTCCGGGAACAAAATCGGTTTTGAACTGGTTCCAGAATTCCGGAGGTTGATCTCCGACATCCCAGTCATTTTCCTTGTCCCTCGGTGAGAAATACCTCTCCTTGGAACGGCTTCCCTCTTCATCAGCCCTTACACCCACTATCACGCCCGTATACTTCTCCTTGTTTTTGTCAACAACATATTTTCCGGTATTGAGGTCCATGACGTACCTGGTCCATTCACATGCCAGTGTGTTCTTCAAAGCTTCCGACTTCAAGGACCGGCAGCAGCTTATACGATCTGTGTTACCGTCGGGAAAGGTTTTTTTATGCGCCAGAGCCTCACTGTTTTCACCGTAAATCATGGTCAGTTTCCACTTAAGCGCCAGATCGTCCCTGTATGAGATCATTTCCGGTATCTTATAGTGTGTATCTATATGTACCAGAGGTATCGGCACATGCCCGAAGAAAGCCTTCCTTGCCAGCCATAAGAGTACCGTGCTGTCCTTTCCTATAGACCACAGCATACATATTTTCTTAAATTCCCTGTACGCCTCTCTCAGTATAAAAACGCTTTGTGCTTCCAACTTATCCAGATGATCCATATTTATCCCCCTCTTTGTGTTAATTGATAATGTTAGTGTCGCCGTGTCCTGATACATGAAGCCCGCATTCTTTCTTGCCGGGGCTCTCCCACCACCATCTTCCGCTCCGCACGTCTTCTCCTGGCTTTACTGCCCTGGTACAGGGCTGGCAGCCTATACTGCGGAAGCCGTTGTTGTAAAGGCTGCTGTAGGGTACATTATACTTCCGTATATATTCCCACACCTGCTCCTCACTCCAGAAAGCAATAGGGTTAATCTTATATATCGAATGGTTTGAGTCCCATTCAAAAATGTTTATTTCCTGACGTGTTTGGGATTGGTCCCTCCTCAAGCCGCATATCCATCCTCCTACTGTGGACAGAACCCTCTTTAGAGGCTTTACCTTCCTGACCTCACAGCATTTCTTCCGAAGTTCCGGACTTTCGTAGAAAAGGTTTGCCCCATGCCTGGAAACCATTGCCTCCAAGTCTTCATGCGACGGGGCATAAATCTCATAGTTGAACCCATATCTCTCCATGGTTTCGTCCATCAGGTCATAGGTCTTCTGAAAATGCCTGCCTGTGTCGATGAAAAAAATCCTTGCCCTGAAGTCGATTTTAAGAAGCATGTCGGTGAGCACCTGGTCTTCTATTGAAAGGCTTGATGCAAGTGTAATTTTTGATATGCCGATTTTCTCAACAGCATGCCTGATGGCATCTTCTGCACTTTTTGCAGCATATTCGGTGTTTAATGCCTCAAGATTCAATTCGTTCATTCTTACCTCCGTATATCCTTTGTGCCGGATAACTGCCACATTTGGCACAAAATGCTTTTTGGATTTGATTTATTTGATTTCATTAAAACCTTTTTCTTTTAGTACCTTGTTCAATATATCAAGATTGAAAATATTCTTCATATTTCATCCCTCCATTCTATAGTTTACATATATGTTTACTCGGAATTGATTTTTTTAAAATCCTCATTTTTAATGAGGATTTTAAGTGCACATATTATATCCAAGTAATCCAATCTGTTTTGTTGCTTATAGATATATTAATAGCTTTAACATGATTTGTCAATGTATTCTTTCATATACAAAAGCTATCTCTTTCGAGGTAAATATTATACCATTCCGGCATCAACCGTAATATGGCAACTTTTATGGTTTTCCCAGTGACAAAAAAAGGGCTAGTCTGTTGACTAGCCAATGTAAAGGGGGTCAAAATGTATTTTGTGAGGTCATTAATATTATTGACCATATATCGCATTTTATACACGTATTAGAAATTTTTTATCAACTGTTTTCCGTGGACACAATTCCATATATTGTCATGCTTTCCCGGGTAAAAAAATCATATGTAGATAATATATTACCCTTCACCTGCTAATAATATCATAAATCCCAAATTAAATTTTAAGTCTGAAAGGAAGATTTGCCAGATGGATGAAAATACAAAAACCATGAATGCGGAAAACCTCAATATTGACTCGACTTTGCAGGATATTGCGGACAACCTTAAAAAAGGAGAAACCCTGATATTGGACATAGGAAACAACCATTTCCATCAGACGGACGCCATATATGACACACTGGTCCTTAAAGGCTATGATGTCAAGAAATCCTTCAAGAATGGAAGAAACCAGATTATAGTAAGCATTAGCAGCAGGTATTGAAGCAATGCATAACCGTATTCATACAAGGGACAGCTTGAAGTATCTTTTTGGTGATACCCCGTATGCTTTTTTAAAGGACCTGATAAAATTTGAGTAATCCTCAAAACCGCACTTGATGCACACCTCAGTCAGCGGGATTCCCTCCCTGAGAAGTGCTTTTGCCATGATAAGCCTTTTTTTCTGTATATACTGGTGGATTGTATAACCCGCATGCCTTTTAAACTCACGCAGAAGGTGGTATTTACTCATATAAAACCTTAATGACAGAGCGTCAAGGGACAAATCCGCATGGAGGTTGTTATTTATATAGCGTATGACGCTGTTGACCTTTTCATTATATTCTATCTCGAATTCCACACCCTCATCCTGCGTATCCTGAAAAGCTCTGTTCAAAAAAACTATCAGCTCGGTAAGGTATATGTTTTTAAGGATATCTGAGCCAAAGCTGGTGCTTTTGCATGCCTTTTCAAACTTTGAAATAGTCCCCCTGATGCTGTTCAAGGTTTCTGCATTCGGGCGGAGCAGGTTATATTTGTTCCTTGAGGATGATTCGAAGCACATTGACAGGTCGCAGTCCTCCCTGCTCTGCTTGGTTATAAAGCCGGGATTTACCCACACAACCATTCTTTCATAAGATTCCGCCGACTCTATGATCGGTTTGTGGAGAACACTGTTATTAATCAAAATAATGTCTCCGGGTCTCAGCTTGTACGATTTACCCTCTATCAGGTACGTTACCCTTCCCGAAATGAAAAAGTATATCTCATAAAACTCATGGTTGTGATATTCAATTTCCATAGTTGATTCATCTTTGTAATGAAAAAATTCAAAGTCAGGTGTTACCATATATTGTCTTGGGCTGAAATCCTGCTGAAACCTATCCATGAAATCACCTTGAAAATGAAACTGGAAGACAGTACTTGCGCCTATCCCTGTAATATTATCATATCGCAACTTTTACAATAAAACAAGCAATTTACGCAAAGAAACTTGTAAATAGTTAATATAAAATTATTTTAGAAAATTATGCACATTTTAGTATACTTGAACAAATCATCAGGTGTGATTCACTTTAAAATGTAATATAATAAGTGTGCAAACTCCAATTATATTGAATACGCGAAAGATTCTATATTAATAAACTGCCCTTGGACCATGTGCAGTTTATACATCAAAAAGGTTCTTTGCGTATTCAATGAATCAAGGTAAATATTTTACGATATCAAGAAAATTGTAATATGTTTATCGTAAAATATATAGTTAATTGCCTAATAAATGCATCAGCTGAGTAAATACCGGATAATTAATATTGTTATACTAATAAATAATTATCTGTCAATTTCCTGTTTATGAAAATCAACCATATAAGGAGGAAGTACAATGTCTAAACCAAGAAATGTAGTAGTCGCACAATCCGGTGGCCCTACTCCGGTTATAAACAACTCCCTCAGAGGTGTAATCGAAGCCTGTAAGGCTTATGGAGACAAGTTCGGGACAGTTTACGCCGGGTATCACGGAGTGGAAGGAATACTTAAAGAAGAACTGCTTGATTTAAGCAATCAGCCCGAAGACGAAATCTCTCTCTTAAGGACGACACCAACTGCCGGTTCCATCGGTACCTGCCGTTACAAACTGAAAAAGAATCAGCAGGAGGACTTCGACAGGGTAATTG